>MDSZ01121104.1_pt1 | contig 96499 bp, 110 predicted proteins | sample 811201 | NCBI WGS metagenome assembly MDSZ01 (sample SAMN05326647, study PRJNA326480) | marine metagenome | isolation source: seawater | place: Indian Ocean: North | collected 2010
CGCGCCTCTCGAGACGGAGAGCCGATAGCTCAGCTGGTAGAGCAACTGACTTTTAATCAGTAGGTCCAGGGTTCGAATCCCTGTCGGCTCACCACTTCCTCCCCCTGAAAATTCAGTGACTGGCGGACAGTGGTGTTTCCCGCATGGCGGGATCAATCCTCGTCTTCACTTGTCCTCATGATTGCTTGAAACGTTGACCTGAGCTCGGGGCGCGCTTCACTGTGTCTGTCTTCAGAGAACAGATGGGGCTTCACATCATGATTGTCAGTGCTTTGGCGGCGGTATTTCTCATTCAAGGGCAGCCTCAGGAGTCGACCTGCACAGGCGTCGGCGCTGAAGTGGAGGCGATCTGCGCGGTGTTGAGCGCCCAGCAAAACGCCTGGAATGAGGGCGACATTCCCGGCTTCATGGCCGGCTATTGGCGGAGCGAGGATTTGCGGTTCGCCTCCGGCGGGTCTGTCACCTCGGGCTGGAGCGCGACGCTGGAGCGATATCTGACGCGCTACGACACCCCCGAAGCCATGGGCTGGCTGGCCTTCACCGATCTGGATGTCACCCAGCTGTCTGATGACGCGGCCTATGTGTTCGGACGCTGGACGCTGTACCGCGAGAGTGATGAACCGACGGGGCTGTTCACACTGATCCTGCGCAAGCAGGAGGAGGGCTGGCGCGTCGTTCACGACCATACCTCGGCCGCCGACTAGAGAGTTGGCAGGAGGCAATCGAGCAAGTCCTTGAAATCATGGTTATCAGAAAATTCACGCTGCAGGTGATTTAGACTTTCATCACAACTTTATCAGCACCCTCGATTGAAAGCCTTGAGGGTGAATCATGCTTCACAAAATGCCAGTCGCCCACCTGTTCGGCCTGATCAGCCTGGGCGGGTGTCTTGTGCTGGGCGGAGTCCTTGGGAGCGCTGCCGTCCTTGAAAGCCGGGAGGCGGAGCGCCATTCCGCGATTTCCCGACTGGAGGCGGTCGAGCGATCCCGTCTCACCTCGATCCGGAACTATCTCGAATATGTCGAGGATGATGTGCACCTGCTCGCGCACAGCACGGCCGTGATCCATGCGATCGAGCGTTTTCACGAGGCGTGGATGCAGATGCCCGGGGCGGAAGGCGCGGAAATTCGGCGCCTGTATCGCGAGGAGAACCCCTATGAGGGGGCGGAGCGCATCAATCTGGTCGATGCCGGGGACGGCTCAATGTATTCCGCCGTACATGAGGATCTGCACCCCTGGTTCCGCGACTATCATGATCAGCGCGAATACGCCGACATCTATCTCTTTGATATGCAGGGCAATCTTCTTTACAGCACGGAAAAGAAGGATGATTTCGGAACGAACCTGCTCACCGGCCCCTACCGGGACACGCATCTGTCGCGCGTGATGCAGCAGTCGCTCTCCATTGATCAGAGTGCGACTGCGCTATCGGACTATGCCGCCTATGCCCCGGGCGGAGGGCTGCCCTCAAGTTTCATGGGCTCGCCCGTGTTCGACCATGACGGCAACCGGCTGGGCGCCATCGTCGTCAAGATGCCGACCCGTGAACTGGACCGTCTGATGGCCGAGACGGTCGGTCTGGGAGAGACCGGGGACGCCTATCTGATTGGTGAGGATGGAATTCTGCGCACTCAGCCGCGCTTCAATAATGGCGAGGCCCGCCTGAGCATCGAGCTGCCCGCGGACATTGTAGACATGACGTTCCACGCGGCTGGCGAGGGCCATGTGATCGAAGCCGATGACTGGCGGGGCGTGCACGCCATGGCCATCGGGGATCATTTCGAATTTCTCGGCGTGCATTTCGGCCTCGTGGTGACTCAATCCACCCACGAAACCTTCGCGGTGGCGCGGGCGCTGACCTGGCGCATCATCATCACGGCCATTGTTGTGACCTTGATCGTGTCAGCCCTGAGTTTCTTCCTGGCGCGCAAGCTGGCGCAGCCCATCTCCCAGCTTGCAAGGATTACGGATCGGATCTCGGGCGGTGAACTGGCGCTGCAGGTGCCCTATCAGGAGGCGACCAACGAGATCGGCGCCCTGTCCAAAGCACTCGACGGCTTCCGACTGAGCTCGATCCGTCAGCGCGAGCTGGAACAACGCCAGAGAGACATGGAGGAAGAGGCCAAGACGGTGCGCAAATCAGAGCGCACACGCCTGGCGGACGCCTTTGAACAGCAGGTCGGCGGGGTTGTGACGATTGTCAGTTCCGCGGCGACCGAGCTGAGTGCGGCCTCTCAGAGCCTGTCGGCCGCCGCTGAGGAGACGTCGGTGCAGACCAAGGTCGTGTCTTCCGCTGCGAGCGAGACCACGAATAATGTCCAGAATGTCGCCAGTGCGGCGGAGGAAATGTCTTCCTCCATCGCCAATATGAGATCGCGCGCGCAGATGACGGCGGATCAGGCGCGCCATGTGATGGGTGAAGCGGCCGGTACGGTTGAGAAGGTCAGCCATCTGACGGAGGCGGCCAGCCGGATCGGGGAAGTGGTTGACCTGATCAATTCCATCGCCGAACAGACCAATCTGCTGGCCCTGAACGCCACCATCGAGGCGGCGCGGGCTGGAGAAGCGGGCAAGGGCTTCGCTATCGTGGCCCAGGAAGTCAAGGAGCTGGCCTCCCAGACCGCTTCGGCGACCAAGGACATTGCGGCCCAGATTTCCCAGATTCAGTCTGCGACCGGGGAATCTTCCGCTGCAATCCAGAGCGTCGCGGATGTAATCGGGTCGCTGAGCGCGACGGCGCAGGAGATCGCCGCGGCGGTGGAAGAGCAGGCGGCGGCCACCTCTGAAATCGCCCGGAGCGCGTCGGGCGCTGCGGACAATACGCGCAATGTCTCGGAGAATATCGACGGGGTCGTCATGGCGGCGACAGAATCGTCATCCGCCGCGGCGCAGGTGAACACCGCTTCGAGTGAGCTGACCGTGCAGGCCGAAACCCTGCGCGCCCAGGTCGATCAGTTCCTGGCCCAGATCCGGGCGTCCTAGCTCTGATCGTTCAAAGCCTGGCCCACCAGCCGATCACGTGAAGGGCCAGGGCGCCGGCGCCCAGCATGACGCCGAGCCAGGCGATGTCCGCCAGGCTTCCCTTGGGGCGATCCGCCTTGCGGCTCTGGATCGGGGCGGTCTCCCCAGCTGGCCGAGGCGCTGACGTCGCGATCGGCGCCATCATGCGTCGTCGCAACTCCTTCTCGGCCAGGCGCTTGGCGCGCACATTGTATTTCTGATGGGCGACAAACAGGCGAAGATCCATATCGCTTGCAGCTGTCAGCGTGACGTCATGGGGCAGACGGAAGACGGGGCGCATGGCAGAGGCTCTGGCGAAAGAGGAAAACACGGGCGGCCTGAAACGGAATCACCGCTTCAGGCCGCATCAGGTGGCGATTAGGGCTAGAATTCCTTGGCGATGGTGAAGACCGCCGTGGCGTCCGAACCATCGGTGTCCTCGCTGGTGTCCACATAGGCCAGCGTCCAGTCCACGCCATAGGCCGATCCGCCAATGCCGAGGGTCCAGTCGATCTTGTCATCGCCGTCCCCGTCGAGATCGCCGAACGCGCCGGTCTCATACCCGACGCCCAGCGACAGGCTCAGGCCGGAATCCCCGATCGGCGCGGAGCCGGAGAGATTGAGATAGAGATTGTCATCATCGCCGAGATTGTCCTGCTCGGGGGCGTAGGCGATGGTGCCTGTGGTTTCAAAGAGGCCGATCATGCCTGTCAGGCTGCCATAAACCTCGCCATAGGCGACATCCTCGCCGCCCGGGTAGAAATACCCCAGCACGCCCACATCATAGCTGAGCGCTCCGACGGTTCCGCCATAGCCGGCATAGAGATCAAGCTCCATCTCCGAATTGCCGACGGGTTCGATGCTGGAGCCCCAGGCTCCGATATAGAAACCGGTGTCCAGGGCCAGATCGAAACCGCCCTGGATGGCGATGGCCTCATCACTGAGCGAAGCCCCGCGGAAGCGATAGTCGGTGGTCATGGCGACATTGGCCGAGACTTCCTGGGCGCTGGCCGCGCCTGTGAGCGGGGTCAGGCAGGCGCCGCCCAGAAGCAGGGCCGGAAGCGCACGTCTGGCGAGAGAAATAGTGGTTTTCATGAGTATTCTCCATCGAAGGTTGTAATTGGGATCGGGCTGCGTCCGGGGAAGGGAGGCGAGGCGGCGGCGCCGCCTCGCCTCGGGCTTACTCAGCCGGTTTGACTTTGTCGGGGACGAATTCGGGATAGGCGCTGTGTCCGAGTTCGGACAGATCGCCGCCGACGTCTTCCTCGTCAGGGTTCAGGCGGATGCCGAGCGTGACTTTCAACGCCAGCCAGAGCACGAAGCTGGTCACAAATACAAAGGCTCCGATTGCAACAACACCGACAGCCTGACCGGAAAAGCTTGCATCCGAGTTTGTCAAAGGAACCGCCATCGTGCCCCAGATGCCGGCCATCAGGTGGACCGGGATCGCGCCGACCACATCATCCAGGCGCACGGCCTCGAGCAGCACAGCGCCGAAGGTGGCGATGACCGAACCGACCGCGCCAATCAGGACGGCTTCGAGAATGGTCGGAGTCAGCGGCTCCGCCGTAATCGCGACCAGGCCCGCCAGGGCGCCGTTCAGGACAGAGCCGAGATTGGCTTTGCCTTTGCCCAGCAGCATGGAGAGGATGTAGGCGACGACGACGCCTGAAGCAGCGGCCATGTTGGTATTGGCGAAGATCTGGGACACGGCCGTGGCGTCTGCGGCGCTGCCCAGAGCGAGCTGGGAGGCGCCGTTGAAGCCGAACCATCCAAACCACAGGATGAAGGTGCCCAGCGTGGCCAGGGGAAGCGAGGATCCGTGCATGGTCACGGGTTTGCCGTCGACAAACCGGCCCCGACGCGCGCCCAGCAGGATGACGCCGGCGAGCGCCGCCCAGCCGCCCGTGGAGTGCACCAGGGTGGAGCCTGCGAAGTCAGAGAAGCCGAACTGGCTGTCAAGCCAGCCTGCGCCCCACTCCCAGGATCCCTGGATCGGATAGATCACGCCGGCCAGGATGGCGGTGAAGATGAAGAAGGAGCCGATCCGGACGCGTTCAGCCACGGCGCCGGAAACAATCGAGGCGGTGGTCGCCACGAACACCATCTGGAAGAACCAGTCAGAGGCGCTGGCGTAGCCGCTGGCGGTGATGTCGATCACCTCATCGGCAGCGGTCTCGGACGGGGACCACATGGAGGGCGTTCCAAAGAAGCCGCCATGCGCATCCACGCCCGAATACATGAGGTTATAGCCGACGACGAAAAACATCAGGCCGGCGATGGCGTAGAGGCCGATATTCTTCAGGCAGATGACGGCTGCGTGCTTGGTGCGGACAAAACCGGCTTCGAGCATGGCGAAACCGGCCGCCATCCACATCACCAGAAAGCCGCCGATCAGGAACAGCAGCGTATTGAAGATATAGGCCGTCTCCTCGCTGACTTCGGCGAAGGCGGGTTGAGACGCCAGAAAGGTGAAGCTGAGCGCCGCAAGCGCCATAGCCCCCAGGCGCGTGGCGCGTGCGCGCAGTACGGACTGCGCGCCGTTAAAGTCTGTCATGATTGTGTCCTCGGTCGCACGCTGACGGGCCGGGTGCTCCCCGGAGCCGGCCAGTCGGGTCGAATGAAAGCGACGAAGGACGCGCTGTGATGGCGTACCTGAAAGCCGGTCAGCGCCGACTGGATCCTGTCTCATCCTTGCCTCCGTCGCGGTTTGCGGCGGCCGGCGGTGCGTCTCTAAGGGCGGGCGCGGCTCGGGCCGCGTCTCTCGTTAACAAAAGCTTTGCAGAGTGTATTTTGCGCTGCAACAAAAAAGTGAAAATTTTTGTTTCCCATAGCGACAATTATGGCCGTTAGGTCACAGTCGCGATGAATACATGGAAAATTCTGAAGGAAGAAAAAAAGGCGGGTCGAGCCCGCCTTCTAGTTTTAGAGACGACCCCGAGGCCGCCCGTGAACGCTCACAGCTTCATGACGGTTCAGCAAAAGAAAAAGAAAAATATTCGGACAAAGAGGGATAAGGTGCTCGATACAAGAGCGGTCAATCTACAAAATCGTGCATGATCCGTAAAAACTGGCTCCAATTGTTCACTAAAGTGGTTCTAAATATCAGATTTGATCACCGAGAGAAATTCTGAGCCGTATCGCTCGAGTTTGCGGGCGCCGACCCCGAAAATGCGCGATAGCGCCTCAGGAGTCTGGGGTTTTTCGGCCGCCATTTCGATCAGAGTGCGGTCTGCAAATATAGTATAGGCCGGCTTGCCGCTCTCCTTGGCGAGCTCCAGCCGCTTTTTGCGCAGTGCAATATAAATCGTGCGATCCGCCTCGGAGAGCAGCTGATCTGCTGCATCGCTCGGGCGGGCCCGAGAGGACCGCACTCCACGCTGCTCCTCGGGCGGCCGCAAGCGGATGCCCTGTTTTGCGAACAGGATGTCCTTGCCCTTGGCGGTGATGATCCATTCGCCATGGCCGTCGATGGGCTGATCTATGGCGCCCGACGCAAAGAGCTGTCGGAACACGCTCATCCATTGTTCCTTGGACAGGTCCTCTCCGACGCCGAAGGTGGGCAAGGCGTCGTGCCCGCGCGCCATGACCTTGTCGGTCTTCAGCCCCCGCAGAACGCTGATCAGGTGCTCAAGCCCGAATCGCTGCCCGGTCCGGGCGATGGCCGACATGGCCTTCTGGGCCAGCACCGCGCCGTCGATCAGTTGAGGCGGGTCATCACACAGGTCGCAATGACCGCAGGGCGAGATCTCGTCGCCGAAATAGCCAAGCAGGGTTTGCCGGCGGCACTGAGGCGCCTCGCAATACGCGATCAGTGCGGACAGGCGCCGCATCTCCATGCGCTTGCGGTCATCATCGGAGTCGCTGTCATTGATCTGGCGCCGCCGCAGGGCGGCATCGCCAAGCGACCACAGCATCAATGTATCCGCCGGATCGCCATCGCGCCCGGCGCGTCCGATCTCCTGGTAATAGGCCTCCATGGATTTGGGCAGGGCGGCGTGTACCACGTAGCGCACATCAGGTTTGTCCACGCCCATGCCGAAGGCGATGGTGGCGCACATGACAACCCCGTCGCCCTTGACGAACTCGTCCTGACGAAAGCTGCGCGTCTCTGAATCCAGTCCGGCGTGATAGGAGAGCGCGTACACATCCTCGGCGCGCAGTTTCTCGGCCATGTCGTCACAGGCCTTTCGGCTGGCGCAATAGATGATGCCTGCCCGGTCGGGCCTTGCCTTGACGAAGTCGATGACCTGGCTGTTGCCCTGACGGCGCGCGCCAACAGCCAGATGCAGGTTCGGACGGTCAAAGCCGGACACGAATTCCGCAGGGGGCTGCTCGAACAGGCGCGCAGAGATGTCCCGCCGCGCCGCTGCGTCGGCGGTGGCCGTGAAGGCGGCGATCTGCGGGCGACCGGCGGCCCGGGCGAAGTCCGAGATGCGCAGATAGTCGGGGCGGAAGTCATGGCCCCATTGCGAGACGCAATGGGCTTCATCCACCGCAATCATGGTCAGCCCCGCTCGTCCCAGGCGTTCGGCTAGGCCTGGAACCGCCATCCGCTCGGGAGCCATGTAGAGAAGCCGGAGACTGCCTTCGTCGAGCGCTCTCCAGGCCGCCTCGCGGTCATCCGCCTCATCAGCAGAGGTGAGGGCGGCGGCGTTGACCCCGGCCGTCTGAAGCGCGCTCACCTGGTCGCGCATCAGGGCGATAAGCGGGGAGATGACCACGGTGAGGCCGCCCCGCATCAGCGCAGGCAGCTGATAGCACATCGACTTTCCGCGTCCGGTCGGCATGACGGCGAGCACGTCGCGGCCCTGCAGAACGCTCTCGATGATTTCCCCCTGCCCGGGCCGGAAGTCGTGATAGCCGAATGCCTCGGCCATCTTGGCGCGAGCCTTGTCGAGTTGGGGGGAGGGGGGCGAATCGGAGTGGAGCATGTGCGCAGGCTAGGCGGCGCAAAAGCCGGGGCAATACACAAGCGCTGCTTGCGCTGGGCCTGAGGCGGGGCTAGCCCAGACAGGACATCGCCCTAACCGTTCTGCTCTGGAGCCGTACATGACCCTCGCGCCGTTGTCCCATATCAAGGTTCTGGACCTGTCCCGGGTTCTCGCGGGGCCCTGGTGCGCGCAAATCCTGGGGGATCTGGGCGCCGACGTCATCAAGGTGGAGAACCCGGCATCCGGCGATGATACGCGTCGCTGGGGGCCGCCCTTTCTCAAGGACGAGAGCGGCGCGGAGGCGGATGCGGCCTATTATCTGTGCGCCAACCGCAACAAGCGCTCCATCGCCGTCAACATTACGGATCCGGACGGTCAGGCGATTCTGAAGCGGCTGGCCGCCGAGAGCGATGTGGTGATCGAGAACTACAAGACCGGCGGCCTGCGCAAGTACGGGCTCGATTACGACAGCCTGAGCGCGATCAACCCTGATCTGGTCTATTGCTCGGTGACCGGCTTCGGCCAGACGGGCCCGTGGTCGAACCAGCCCGGCTACGACTTTCTGATCCAGGCCATGGGCGGCCTGATGAGCGTGACCGGCGAAGATGCGCCGATGAAGGTGGGCGTGCCGGCCGTCGATCTGTTTACCGGCGTGTATGCGGCGGGCGCGGTCATGGCGGCGCTGATCGCCCGCTCTACGGGTCGGGGCGGCCAACATATCGACATGGCGTTGTTTGATGTGCAGGCCGCAATGCTGGCCAACCAGGCGGCGAACTATTTCGTTTCCGGCAAGCCGCCAGGGCGCGCCGGAAACGCGCATCCCAATATCGTTCCGTATCAGGACTTCCCGACGGCGGACGGGCGACTGGCGGTGGCTGTGGGCAATGATGGCCAGTTCCAGGCGTTTGCATCGGCTCTGGGGCGACCGGAATGGGGGGCGGACTCGCGTTTCAGGCGAAATTCGGATCGCGTCGCCAACCGGGAAATCCTCGTCGCTGAGATCACCCTGGTCCTGGCGACGCGGGGCACGGATCACTGGATAGGCGCACTGCACGAGGCGGGCGTGCCATGCGGGCCGATCCTGCAACTGGATCAGGTCTTCAGCCATGAACAGGCCCGCTCGCGAGAGCTGGCGTTCACGCTGCCGATGACCGGCATTGGCGACGCTCCCATGATTGCGAATCCGATGCGCCTGCTCCAGACGCCGCCGCAATATCATCGCGCGCCGCCGCGTTTCGCGGAACACACCCAGGAGGTGTTGCATGAACGCCTCGGGGTGGATGAAAATGAGTTTCTGGCGCTCCAGGAGCGTTCCGTCGTGCGCTAACGGGGGCGGAATCCGCGCCATTCCAGTGGTGTTGTGCAATCAAATCAGTTATCGATGTGCGTGACATGGAACCAATGCTCGTCTTGGTGCGTTGGGCACGATGTTAATTTTAATGCTCACACGAAGGGCGTTCTCCGCCCGGAGGGGGATAGGATGAAAACAAAGCTTCTTTCGGCAGTCGCCGTTGGGGCCATCCTCGCCGCGCCGTCCATGGCGGTTGCGGATGAAGGTTGGTACGTCAGCGGTGCGCTTGGTTATGGCGCTCCGGGCGACGTTGATGTCTCCGGCAGCCTGAACGGCGAGATCCAGGGCGAAGGCGATATTCGCGAAAAGCTGGCTCTCGGCTACCAGTGGGCCAACAACTGGCGTCTTGAAGGTGAGCTGGCTCACCGCTTCAACGACACCGGCGCTGTCGGCAACTTCGAGAACAGCAGCTCGGACTTCCAGGTGTGGTCCGGCATGCTGAACCTCATCTATGATTTCGACACGGGTTCGTTCTGGACTCCCTACATCGGCGCTGGTCTGGGCTGGGTTCAGTCCGACATTTCCGCCATGGGCTGGGACACCGGCACCTACTCCCCGGCTTCGACCTTCGTGACGGTCGACGATTCTGATGCAACGGTCGGCTATCAGCTGATCGCCGGCATCGGCTGGGAGCTCGCCCGCAACCTGACCCTCGACACCGAGTACCGTTACTTCGGCTACGGCGAGACCGATTATGCTCCGAACCTGGAGCTGGGTCGCGTTGGCGGTCATGAGGCCTGGATCGGCCTGCGCTATCTGTTCTCCGCTCCGGAGCCTGCTGCGCCGCCGCCCCCGCCGCCGCCCCCGCCGCCCCCGCCCCCGCCGCCGCCTCCTCCGCCGCCTCCGGCGCCGGAATGTGAAGACGCCGGCTTCGTGGTGTACTTCGCTTGGGACCGTTCCGAGATCTCCAGCCAGGCGGCTGCCGTGATCAACCAGGCGGTCAGCCAGGCTCGCAATTGCGGCGTGGCTTCCGTGAGCATCGACGGCCACGCTGACCGTTCGGGCGCTGCGTCCTACAACGTCGGCCTGTCCGAGCGCCGTGCGCGTGCGGTCCGCGACGAAATGGTTCGCCTCGGCGTTCCGGCGTCCGCCATCTCTCTCGAAGCCTTCGGCGAAAGCCGTCCGGCCGTCGAGACCCCGGATGGCGTGCGTGAGCCGCTCAACCGTCGCGCTGAAGTGATGATCGACCTGAACTAGGTCTATCGCACTGGCGAAAGATTGCGGCCCGGGGCGTCTCGCCCCGGGCCGTTTTCGTTGGCGCCGCAAAGCCCGCTTGGCCTGGCTTGCGTGATCGCAACGCAATCTCCTGTGTGCAGGCGCCGCAGGGCTGGCATCCTTCCCTGGGAGCGGGTTGACCAGGCCGCGCACGCATCGCAAGTACCTGCCATCACCGATTTAGATTTTTACGCCCGCCCGGTCCCGGCAGGGCGTTCTGAACAAGGACCTGGCCCATGAGCAAGCCGGACACTCCCTATCGCAAACGCGCGCTGGGCGACCGCGCGCTGAGCCCTGAAACCCTGATGATGAGCTACGGCTTCGATGCTAAGATGTCGGAAGGCTCCATCAAGCCGCCCGTCTTTCTCACCTCGACCTTCGCTTTCGCGACGGCGGAAGAGGGCGCGGCCTATTTCCGCATCATGGGCGGCAAGAAGGAAGCGGGCGATCCGGAGACGGCGGGGCTGCTGTACTCGCGTTTCAACAACCCCAACATGGAAGTGCTCGAGGACCGGCTCGCGGTCTTTGAAGGGGCCGAAGACGCGCTGGTGTTCTCGTCGGGCATGGGCGCGATCTCGACGGTGCTGATGGCCCATTCGCGCGCTGGCGACGTGATCCTGCAATCGACGCCGCTCTATGGCGGCACGGAGACCCTCATCCGCTCGATCCTGCCGCAATACGGCATCGCCAGCGCCGACTTCTTCGCGGGCGCCTCTGAAGAGGAAATCCGCAAGGTCGTGGATGCGGCCCTGGATAAAGGGCGCATCTCGGTTCTGTATTGCGAGACCCCGACCAATCCGACCAATGAGGTGGTGGACCTCAAGCTCATGGCCAAGCTGGCCGATGAGATCGGCGAGCGTCAGGGCCACCGCCCGCCGGTGGTGGTGGACAACACCATTCTCGGCCCCATCGGCCACAAGCCGTTGGAGCTGGGCGGCGATATCGTCGTCTATTCGCTGACCAAATATATCGGCGGCCACTCCGACCTGATCGGGGGCGCGGCGCTGGGCAAGTCCGACCAGATGCTTCCGGTGCGCAAGTTGCGCTCGGGCATGGGCACCAATCTGGACCCGCATACCTGCTGGATGCTGGCGCGCTCGCTTGAAACCGTGACGCTGCGCATGCGCGCCGCCTTCGAAGGCGCCCGCAAGGTGGCGGAATATCTGCGCGATCACCCCAAGGTGAAGAAGGTCCGTTATCTGGGTTTCCTGGAGGAGGGCACGCGCGATTACGAAGTGCACAAGCGCCAGTCCGGCGACATGCACGGCTCGACCTTCGCCTTTGACGTCGAGGGCGGGCAGGATGCGGCCTTCCGCATGCTCAATGCGCTGAAGGTGGCCAAGCTGGCCGTGTCGCTGGGCGGCACCGAGACCTTGATCTGCCATCCGGGCAGCACCACCCACGCCGCGGTGGACCGGGAGCTTCAGCAGCGCCTGGGGTTTGATCCGGGCATGGTTCGCGTGTCGATCGGGGTCGAGAATCCGGACGACCTGATCGCCGACTTTGAACAAGCTCTCAAGGACGCCTGATCGGAAAGGACCGCCATGACTGATATCTCCCTCGACAAGGACGAACGCGCCATCCTCGACTGGATCGAAAGCCGCGGCGATCACATGATCGACACGGTGAAGGCCTGGTCGAAAATCAATTCGGGCAGCCGCAATGCTGACGGTCTTGAGACCATGCGCACGGCCCTGTCCGAGGCGTTCTCCGAGCTTGAGGGCGATGTCAGCGCAGTGGAGCTCGAACCCTCCACCACGGTCGAACTCGACGGCGAAATCCGCGAGGTGCCCTATACGCCTTCGATGAAGGTGTCCAAACGGCCCGAAGCGCCGGTCCGCATCGTGCTCACCGGGCACCATGACACAGTGTTCCCGAAGGACAGCGGGTTTCAGGACTGGCGTCTTGTGGATGACGACACGATCAACGGGCCGGGCGTGGCGGACATGAAGGGCGGTATTCTTGTGATGCTGCATGGCCTTCTGGCGCTTGAGCGCAGCCCCTGGGCCAAACAGGTCGGCTATGACATCCTTGTCAGCCCGGATGAGGAGATCGGCTCGCTGGGGTCCGGCCCTGTCCTGATGGAACTGGGCTCGAAGGCCCATGTGGGCATGACCTATGAGCCGGCGCTGGCGGATGGCTCGCTGGCCGGGGCCCGCAAGGGTTCGGGCAATTTCTCGCTACGTTGTCTGGGACGCGCCGCCCATGCCGGGCGCGAGCACCATCTGGGCCGGAACGCCATCGTGGCGGCGGCGGATTTCGCGCGTTCACTCGACCTTCTCAATGGTCAGCGCCCTGACGTGACCTTCAATGTCTCCCGCATTGATGGGGGCGGGGCGCCCAATGTGGTGCCGGATCTGGGGATTTGCCGCTTCAATGTGCGGGTGAAGACCGAAGAGGACGCCATCTGGGCCAAGTCCGAGATGGAAAAGCTGGTGCGGGCCGCCGGTGCGCGCGACGGGATCACAGCGGATCTGCACGGCGGTTTCACGCGCCCTCCAAAACCCATGAGCCCCGCCAACCAGCGCATGTTCGACTGGACGCGGACGGCGGGTCAGGCCATAGGTCTGGACATAAAGTGGGCCGATACCGGCGGCGTCTGCGAAGGCAATAATCTGTGGGCGTCCGGTTGTCCCAATGTGGACACGCTGGGTGTGCGCGGCGCCGACATTCACTCTGACCGCGAGATCGCGAAGCTTTCGAGCTTCGTCGAACGGGCGCAGTTGTCAGCAGTGATGTTGATGCAGTTCGCGCGCGGACGGTTCAATGCGCAGGATGCCCGGGCTCTGTCAGAGGCCGGTTAGAACAAGGGGGACGCGCCATGCTCGTGGTGCGCGCCGCACGGTCTGATGACCATGCCGCATTCGTAGAACTCGCGCGGGCTGCGGGTCCGGGTTTCACCAGCCTGTCGCTGGATGACGAGGCCTTGCACGCCAAACTCCTGAAGTCCGAGCAGGCGTTTGAAGGCGTGCTCGAGGACCGTTCCGAGTGCGTCTACCAGCTGATGCTGGAGGATTCCGTCACTGGTCAGGTCTACGGCACCGCGGCGGTGAAAGCCGAAGTGGGGGTGAAGAAGCCCTATTTCGACTTCAAGATTTTCACCATCGCCCAGTCTTCCAGAGAAGCGGATCGCCGCTTTGACATGGACGCCATGCTGCTCGTGAATGATTTCGCCGGCTGCACGGAAGTGGGGTCGCTGTTTGTCAGCGACGCGCTGCGCGGGTCAGGGGCAGGGCGGCTCACCTCGCAGAGCCGCTACATGCTGGTGGCGGCGGACCGAACCCGCTTTGGCCATCGCATGCTGTCTGAGTTGCGCGGCGTTGTAGACGACAAGGGCGAGTCCGTTTTCTACGAGCATGTGACGCGTCCCTTCTTCCGCATGAGCTTTGAGGAAGCGGATTCCCTGTCAGCAGCCACGGACAACCAGTTCATCCTCGACCTGATGCCGCGCTCGGCGATCTTTCTCGATCTCTTGCCGGACGAGGTCCAGGCCGTGATCGGCAAGACCCATCCCGATGGCGCCAATGCATTGCGATTGCTGGAGTCTGAAGGCTTTCGCTATGACCGCTATGTGGACATTTTCGATGGCGGGCCGCTGGTCAGCTGTGAGACCGATGATGTCCGCACCATCAAGGACAGTCATCTGATGAGCGTGGCGGACGGCGCGCCGGGCGGCGACACGCTGCGCGCTTTGGTCTCCAACAATCAGATGCCTGATTTCCGATGCGTGCATGCAGAGGTCAGCGTCACCGGGGACGCCGTTTCTCTGGATGCAGACGCCGCCCGCGCGTTGAATGTCAGCGCGGGACAAACCGTACGCCTATGGACCAAGGAGCTAAGCTGATGGCGCATTCCGCTTTTATCTCAGGACAATGGGTGTCAGGCGGCGGCGCCGCGATGAGCTCAACCGATCCCGCCACGGGCGACACGGTCTGGACCGGCAAGAGCGCCACGCCTGACATCGTCAAGGAGGCGTTCGGATCGTCCCGCGCCGCGTTCGGTGAGTGGGCGCTGACACCGTATGAAGAGCGTCGGGCGGTGGTTGAGGCCTATGGCGACATCGTCAAGGCGGAAGCCGATCACATCGCCCAGCTGATCAGCCGGGAGACCGGCAAGCCGCTCTGGGAAACCAAGGGCGAGGCGGGCGCCATGGCGGCCAAGGTCGGCGTTTCCATCGCCGCCCATGATGAGCGCGCCGGACGCAAGGTCACCGAAACCGAATTCGGCGAGGCTGTGCTCGATCACAAGCCGCTGGGCGTCATGTTCGTCCTCGGTCCGTACAACTTCCCCGGACATCTGCCGAACGGGCATATCATTCCCGCGCTGCTGGCGGGCAACACCGTGGTGTTCAAACCGTCCGAGCTGACCCCGGCCGTGGGCGAATTCATGGTCCAGTGCTGGGAGAAGGCGGGCTTGCCCGCCGGCGTGCTGAACCTGGTGCAAGGCGCGCGTGAAACCGGCGCCGCGGCGCTGGACGATCCCGAACTGGATGGCGTGCTGTTCACCGGCAGCTGGAACACCGGTTCCTTCATCCACAAGAAGTTTGCAGGCCGCACGGGCGTGCAACTGGCGCTCGAAATGGGCGGCAACAACCCGCTCGTGGTCTGGGATGCGGCCGACGCCGAGGCCGCCGCACGCATTGCGGTGCTGTCGAGCTACATTACAGCAGGGCAGCGCTGCTCCTGTGCGCGTCGCCTGATCCTGCCCCAGGGCGCAGCGGGCGATGCCGTGGTCGAGCAGCTGGTCGGCATGATCGGCAAGCTCAGCGTCAATGTGTGGAACGCCGATCCCGAACCCTTCATGGGGCCGCTGGTCTCGGCTCAGGCGGCCGCGAATGTTCTCAAGGCGCAGGATGAGCTCATTGCTCTGGGCGCCAGACCCATCGTCAAGTCCGAAGCCATGGCGCTCGGCGACGCCTTTGTCAGCCCCGGGCTTCTGGATGTGGATGGCGTGGACACGCCGGACGAGGAAGTCTTCGGCCCGCTGCTGCAGGTACGCCGGGCGGACAGTTTCGAGGCGGCGCTCAAGGAAGCCAACAATACCGCCTATGGCCTGTCGGCCGGGTTGGTGTCTGACTCTGAAGATCTCTGGAAGCAGTTCTGGGCGGGCAGCCGCGCCGGCATCGTGAACCGCAATCGTCCGACGCCGGGCGCGGCCTCCACCATGCCGTTCGGCGGGCCGGGCCAGTCGGGCAATCTGCGCCCGAGCGCCTATTACGCCGCGGACTATGTGGCCTATCCGGTGGCGACCCAGGCCGCTGCGACGGTCGAGAAAATGCCTGTGAAAGGGCTCTGATCATGAGCGCGGTGGAAGCCAATTTCGACGGCCTTGTCGGCCCGACCCATAATTATGGCGGGCTCGCGCCGGGCAATCTGGCGAGCGCCAAGAATTCCGGCTCCATCGCCGCGCCGCGTGCGGGCGTGCTGGAAGGGCTGGCGAAAGCCAAAAGCCTCGCCGACGCCGGTCTGGTGCAGGGCGTGCTGCCGCCGCAGGAGCGCCCGTACATTCCGCACCTCAAAGCGCTGGGCTTTTCAGGCGCCAGTGACGGCGCAATCTGGGAAGCCGCGTACAAGGCCCAGCCCGCGCTCGCGCTGAACATGCTGTCCGCCAGCTCCATGTGGGCGGCGAATGCCGCAACGGTCAGCCCGAGCGCCGATACGGCGGACGGGCGTCTTCACTTCACCCCCGCCAACCTGCTGACGGCGTTGCACCGTTCCATCGAAGGCGAGCAGACCCGTCGCGCCCTGTCGGCGATCTTTCCGGACGCGGCGCGCTTCGCCGTGCACGACACGCTGCCCTATCAGTCCGCCTTCGCAGACGAGGGCGCCGCCAACCATGTGCGCCTGTGCGCCGAGCATGGCGCGGAAGGCGTTGAAATCTTCGTTCATGGCCGGGATGCGTTCGAGGCCTGGGACGGCAAGTTCCCGGCGCGCCAGACCCTGCAGGCGTGCGAAGCGGTGGAGCGCCGCCATGGTCTGAAGTCTGAGCGCACCGTCCATATCCGCCAGTCGCGCAAGGCGATCGAGGCGGGCGCCTTCCACAATGATGTCGTGTGCGTGGGAACCGGTCCTGTCCTGTTCTTCCATGAGCACGCCTTTGAGGACAAGGCCGCTGCACTGGACGCCATTCGCAAGGCGGCGGACGGCCTCTTCGAGCCGGTCTTTGTGGAAGTGCCCGACGCCGAGGTGCCGCTGGAGGACGCCATCACGTCCTACCTTTTCAACTCCCAGCTTCTGATCTGGCCGGGCGAGGCGCGCCAGGTTCTCGTGGCGCCGAAAGAGACCGAGGAAACCGCCTCCACCAACGCCTATTGCCAGCGTCTTGTGGACGGCAATACGCCCATTGGCGCGGTGAAGTTCGCCGATGTGCGCCAGTCCATGCGCAATGGCGGCGGGCCAGCTTGCCTGCGCTTGCGCGTGGTGCTGACCGAGGCCGAGCGCCACGCCGTCAATCCCAAAGTGATGATGGATGACGCGCTCTATGCGCAGCTCACCGACTGGGCGCAAACCCATTATCGCGAGGCATTGGCGCCGGGGGATCTGGGCGATCCGGCCCTTGTGAATGAAAGCCGCGAGGCGCTGGATGCGCTCACGTCAATTTTGGGTTTGGGATCAGACTTTTATCCGTTCCAGCGCGCCGGCGCCTGATCTCAGTCAGGTCTGGACACAAAAAACCCCGGCGCCCGGCGCCGGGGTTTCTTTTGATTTATGTGGATGCGCCTAGCGTACGCACAGCACGTCCACGAGCGCTTCGTCGCCGCGAACCGGACGACGCTCATCCAGTGACCAGACCGATCCCCGGGCCCGCTCGACGCCATAATGAACCGCACGGTTCATGCCGCTGACGCGGCACAGCGCGTCGGCTTCCTGATCTCCGCACCGACCATAGCTGCGGCTGTCGCAAGCGGAAATGGCGTAGCCGTTTGCGGTCGGGCGCGCAAAGAAGACCGACTGCACGCCCTGCACGCCGCCCTCGATGCGGTTGGAGCCGTGACCGGGGCGTCCCGGATAGCCGTAATCATCGTCGCGCGGACGGTGCTGATTGGTGGCCGAGCTGATCTCTCGGTTGAGGTTGTAGGCGTTCAGATTGCGCACATCGCGATCAATCTCGACGCAGCGTCCGCCATAGTCAGCGTGCTGGCAGAAGGTCCAGTCGCCCGAATGCACCTCAATGGACTGGGCGGCGTCGTTGAACCCCAGACGGTTCAGATTGTCGCTCGGCTCGATCAGGGTGACGCTGCGGCCCGTGAAGTTCGGTCCGGACCAGAGCGTGACGCCATTGTCGCGCGTCCGGCCACGGCGACCCTGGTCATGAACGGGACGGATCGAGCTGATCCGGTCATTGAAGGCCCACTGGCTCATATTCGGCAGGTCAGAGTCGATAACCTGGCAGGTGCCGCGATAGCTCGCATCGATGCAGACTTCCCATTGCCCGCCGCTGACCCGGATCGAGCTGGCCATGTCGTTGAAGTTCAGCCAGTCAAGATTTTCGGCGTCAGTGTCGATCACCACAGATCGGCCCTGATAGTTGGGCTGGTCATAGAGGGTGATCGACGGACCGCGGCCCCGATCGTGGCGCTGGGCTTCAGCAAGGTCGGCGGTCACGGCAAGACCGGCCATGGCGGCAAGCAGAACAGGGGCGAAACGCATTTCAGTCTCCTAATGACCAGATCAGACTATGCCGGGGTTTATGGCCCGTCCAACCTGAACCGGGACTGAAAGCGAAGTCGCCCCCGTGTTCATGACAAGGCTTTAATAGCCTTGGGCGTTTCCGTCCTTGCGCATCTCGCTGGCGCCGTAGAGCACGCCGGTCTCGCGGTCGCGCCAGATCGCCTGATAGCCGCCAAAGCCGCCATCGGATGCGCCGATGACGTGGCCGCGGGCCTCCAGTTCGGCGCGCACCTCGGCCGGCACGCCGCTTTCCAGATGCACAACGCCGACGCCTGCGGTCTCGCCCGCGGCGCCGGTCTCGGAGGTGGAGCCTTCATGGCGCCAGCGCGCCGTGTCGCCCGCTTCCTGAACATTGAGCCCGAAATCGATGATGTTGGAGACGATCTGCACATGGCCCTGGGGCTGCATGCCGCCCCCCATAAGGCCAAAGCTCATCACGCCATCACCGTCTTGAGTGATCATCGCCGGGATGATGGTGTGGAAGGGGCGTTTGCCCGGCGCGTAGACATTGGGGTGGTTCGGGTCGAGGCTGAACAGCTCGCCGCGATCCTGGAACATGAAGCCCAACCCGTCCGGCACAAGACCCGAGCCCATGCCCCGGAAGTTCGACTGGATCAGCGAGACCATCATGCCATTGCCGTCCGCGACCGTCAGATAGGTGGTGTCGCCATCCTCAAGGATCGCCGGGTCGCCATGGGTGACGCTTTGCATCGCCTGGTCCATGGAAATGAGAGCGCGGCGCTCGGCGGCGTACTCCTCGCTCAGAAGCGCTTCGACCGGAGCCGGCGCAAAGTCGGGATCGGCGTAAAAACGCGCGCGGTCCTCAAAGGCGAGACGCTTGGCCTCGATCTGCACATGCAGGGCGTCTGCGCTCATGAAGCCCATGGAGGCGAGGTCGTAGTCTTCAAGGATCTGCAGCATCTGCAGGGCGGCGATACCCTGACCCTGGGGCGGCAATTCCCATACATCATAGCCGCGATAGTTCACGCTGACCGGCTCCACCCATTCGGAGCGATGGTTCGCCAGATCCTCATAGCGAATCCAGCCGCCAATGCGCTGCATATAGGCGTCGATGGTGCGGGCGATCTCGCCCTCGTAAAAGGCGTCCCGTCCGCCCTCGGCGATCTGGCGCAGGGTGCTGGCGAGGTCAGGGTTGCGGAAGATCTCGCCCTCGCGGGGCGCGTCGCCATCCTCGGTCAGATAGGTGGCGCGGGCGTTGTCGAATTCCTCGATCTCGTCCTGGGCATGGCGGGCCTCGAGGATCGACATGTTCCGATCCCAGTAATAGGCGATCGTCTGGGTGAGGGGGAAACCCTCCTCGGCATAGCGGATCGTGGGCGCCAGCACCTCATCCATCGGCATTTCGCCAAAGCGTTCGTGCAGGGCATACCAGCCATCCACCGTGCCGGGCACGGAGACCGGCATGGCGCCCAGCGGCGGAATGGCGCCGTCTTCGCCGACCGTCTCGACGACCTCTTCATAGCTCAGGCCAAGGGGAGAGCGTCCGGCGCCGTTCAGGCCATAGACCTGTCGCGTCTCGGGATCATAGACAATGACGAAGATGTCCCCGCCAATGCCATTGCCGGTCGGCTCCATGAGGCCGAGCGCCGCGTTCGCCGCTATGGCGGCGTCCACGGCGTTGCCGCCGGATTTGAGGATGTCGAGCGCTATCTGAGTGGCCAGCGGATGGGCCGTGGCGGCCATGCCATGGACCGCGGTCACCGGAGAGCGGGTCGCGAAATGATCACCGCTCACCCGGTCTCCGGGATAGAAGTCCTGCGCGCCGGCTGACGCTCCGAATTCGCTAAAGGCCATGGCGGCGACCATACCGGCGGCTGCGATCTTGTTCATTGGCTTGCTCCCCGAGTGCAGGGGCGGACGTCGAGGTCCGCCCTTTCGGGGCCAGTAGATAAGCCGACTGGTCTGCGATCAAGGACTAGTTCGGCTGTTCGCCGCCATCTTCCTCGTCCGGCGCCTCTTCATCCGGCTGGTTGCGGTTGTTGTTCAGGAGCTGCCCGAACAGGCCGCGGACCACATCTTCAGGCGAGGCGGGGGCGTCGTCGTCTGTTTCACTGTCGCCATTCTGACGCAGCAGGCGCCCCGCCTGCTGGCTGAGAAGGTTGCGGGCCACGGCCTCGAAATCGATGCGGGCTGAGACATTGTTGAACCCGCCCTGCAGACGCACCGGCACTTCCAGACCCTGAAGATCGAGCTGGCCGCCCTGACCGGTCAGGGACTGCACGGCGCGCGGGGTGAGGCGGTAGTCGATGCTCTGGGCGCCCAGATCGATGCGGCCGTCGCCCAGCACGCGCAAAAGCGGGCTGAGCATTTGCAGATCCTGATTGCTCACCACGCCATTGGTCACGGTGAAGGTGCCTCCGAGGCTCGAGAAGTCGGTCTGCTCGGATTCGGCAAAGGCGGTGGGCAGGGCGCGGTTCTGAAGCGCGGTCTGCACGGTGCGGATCATCTGGGCGAGGTTCACGCCCTTGATGGCGCCGTCATTGAATTCGAACCCGCCGGTCCCGGACAGGGAATTCATGATCGCCGCCGGGCTCGAGCCGCTGGCGGTGAGATCCAGATTGAAGCCGCCATCCCCGATCAGACGGTCAAACTGCGCCGCCGCCAGCAGGAAGGGCTGCGCTTCCAGCGCATCCAGATTGGCGTTGAAGGAGAAGCTCGGCGTATTGCTGCGCGCATTAATGACCGCCACGGCCTCGCCCGTGCCTCCATACAGCTGGAAGCGGTTGAGGCGCGCCGTCATGCGGCCCTGATCCACGGTCACCAGAGCGGTGACGGCGCTGACTTCGATGTCACGCGCCTTGAGCTCGTCAGCGCGTATGGTGAGCTCGGAATCGAGCGTGCGAAGCGGCGCCAGATCGATCGGCTCATCGCTCCATTGGGAAATGCCGGCAGGGGCGCCGGCGCGATTGGCGTCCGGCTCACTGTCCGCAGGAATGTAAGGGGTGAGGTCCAGCATGGCGGTGCTCAACTCCCCCGTAATGCGCGGCCGGGCGCCGCCATAATTCAGCGTCATGGCGCCCTGGGCGTCGATATCGTCAAAGCTGATGCGCGCCTCGCGCAGTCGTAGAAGACCCGGCTCTCCGGAGACCGCGGAGCGCGCGCTGAACTGGCGGAAAATGTCGCCATCAGGCAAGTCTGCGCCCAGATAGCGCGCGAGTGCGCGCAAGGGCAGCGTTACATCCATATCCCCATCAAACGCCAGCTCGGTGCTTTCCAGGAAGCGGCCTTCCAGCGTGAGATCGGCGAGGGGGCCGTTCAGCGTGGTCGAGAAGGGCGTTTCCCGGCCCTCGAAGAAACCGCGCAGGGATCCCAGCTCGGCGTTGAAATTCATCGGGCGGCCATCGGCCTCGAACGAACCGCGCAAGCGCACCGGCTGGTCCACCGACGGCAGATCAATGGACAGATTGAGCGCATCAAACCGGCGGGTCTGGACGCCGTCATCAAAGGTGACGGCGCCATTCTCGATCCGCACGTCGCCAAAGCTGGCCTCGAAGGGCAGGGCGCCGGGCTGACGCTGGAAGCCCTCTTCAGGAGTGGCTTGCGCAACAGCCTCCGTATTGTCGCCAAAGGTCCAGTTGTTGCCGCGCGCATTGCTTTGCAGGCGGATGACCGGATTAACAAGGACGAACTCCTCGATTTCGATCTGGCGCTGCAAAAGCGGAATCAGCGCCACCGCGACCCGCATTTCCTGCATCTCGGCGAAGGGCTCCTCGCCAAAGCCTTCGGCATTGGCGATGCGGGCGTCATTGGCGCGCACCTGAAGCTGGGGCAGCACCTGCAAGCGGATATCGCCGGCCAGCGTCACCTCCCGGCCCAGAGCCTCCTGCGCCGCGGTCTCGGTGCGCTCGCGGATCAGGTCCGTGGGGATCAGGGCGGGCGCCAGTACGGCGACGCCGATCACGAGAATGACAAGAACCAGAAGAGCGATAAGCAGACGGCGCATGAAGGTGTCTCCCGAGAGCGCGGTAGGGCGGCGGCGACGAGGCTGAGCTTGCGGAATTCCCGCGATCAGCGACAATGATTTACCATATCGCTCAACCAGACCCCAGCCGGTAAGGGAGGGAGAGGGCGATTTGATGGCGAAGCGCCAAAAAGCTGGAACAGGGGACGATCCATGACCGAAGACGAACTCAACGCACTGCCGCGCGTCACCATGGGCCGGCGTGAATTGCTGGTGGGCCTGGCGGCTGGAACCGTATTCCCGCTCGCCGGGTGTGCGACGGATGGCGGCGGGCTGGGCGCGGCGCTGGTCTCGGACGCCCAGATCATGCAGGCCTCCCAGGCGGCCTGGGAGCAGGCGCGCCAGCAGGAAACCATCAGCCGGGACCGGACACTGAACAACACTGTCCGCCGCGTCGGGCAACGCATCGTGCCCGCCTCGGGTCTGACCCAGTATGAGTGGGAATTCGTGGTCTTCGATTCAGATCAGCAGAACGCCTGGGTCCTGCCCGGCGGCAAGGTCGCTTTCTATCGCGGCATCCTTGAGACTATGAGCAATGATGACCAGGTAGCCACCGTGATGGGCCATGAAGTGGCGCATCTCAGCCGTAATCACGCCGCCCAGCGGGCGCGCCAGCAAGCGACGGCCGGCCTCGGGCTCGCTGTGGTCAATGCCGGGCTCGGGGCGGCCAACGTGCAGAATCTCGACACCTGGTCGGGCATTCTGGGCACGGGCGTGACCTATGGCGTGCTGCTGCCCTATTCGCGTCAGCATGAACTGGAAGCCGATATCCTGGGCGTCGATTACATGGCCCGGGCCGGCTATCGCCCGTCCGAGGCGCTGGAGTTCTGGCGCGCCAAATCGGCCCAGAACGCCCGTCGCCCGGTGGAGTTCATGTCGACCCACCCGTCTGACGCCACGCGCATTGAAAATCTGCAGCGTCACATTGCTGAACAAGGCTATGCCTAGGGCGCTGAGCACGGGTGCGCAAAGCGCAGAAACGGGTCTTGCGCGCCGTCGCGCCCGGCGCTAGTTTCCGCGCCCTGTCGTGAGGGCTCCCGCCCCGACAGGGCGCAAAGCGTGCCGCCTTAGCTCAGTTGGTTAGAGCGCTAGATTGTGGATCTAGAGGTCCCCCGTTCGAACCGGGGAGGCGGTACCATCTTCCTTTCAAGACAGGATGGAGCCTTCAGACGCGGCTTTCGCGTGTGGGGCGAATTGTGATTCTCAAACCCTTGTTCTGCTGGGGGTTATCGAGTTGCTCCACAGGTTCCGCCCAAATCGTTAACGCGAGGTCTTGTTAGTTCGGCGTTTTCCGACACCATATTTTCCTTAAGCGAATCTCCAGCCATGAGGCGGATATGGGACGGTTGAGTTCAGGCGGCGCCCAGTTTGTGATCATCGAGAATGATCCGATCTATTCGGACTCGGATCTCGATCGGATTTCCGCTCGGCATGACATCAAGACCCTTCATCGCGGCGCACTCAAGCGGGTGCTGGAGGAGGCCGGGCGGGTCTATCTCGACCAGATGCAGCTCAGCGGGCGCCCCACCCAGACCATTCGCCTGCGCCAGGATCTGCGCAAGGGATTATGCCTGCTTTCTGAACTGATCGAGCTCGTGCCGGACATGCACGAGGCTGGCCCCGCCGGCGCGGATTCCGCCCATGCCGCGGCCCTGCGCGAAGGCGACCGCCAGGTGAAGTCCGCCGCGAAAACCTCTCTCGCTCTGCTCGCGGACGCGCCCTCGACCCTGACCTATCTGCGCGATGTCTACGAAGCGGCGCTGGAGAGTGCGGCTCGGGGCGCCCGTGGAGCGCCCGAACGCACGCGCACTCTTGATCGCTGGCGCAGCCCGATCATCGAATTCTACACGCGCACGCTGGGCCGGTCCTGGATGGATACGGGCACCGAGCATGACGGCGAGCGTTTCATCCGCGATTGCCTCGCCGTGCTTGAAGACGGCGCCGCGCGTGTCGAGCAGGAAGAACGCGCGTCCGAAGCGGCGAGCTAGGCTCTGACTGCACCTGGAAGCTGACCGCTGCTAGCGGCTGTCACCGTCGGCGCCGGCTTCGGCGCGCGCCTCGATCAGGGCGCGGGCGGCGTCGGCGTCCTCCACCTCCTCGATCGTGGAGATGCGGCAACGCCCGCCATCCGGCACGACCACATACTCAAGGCTCGCATTGCAGATCCGGGTGCGTTCGGGAAAGCTGAGGCCCACCTGCATGCCGCGTTCAAGCCCGTAGCAGGAGCGCCTCGTGGTCACGAGATAGTGTCGGCTGGCTCCGCTATTGAGCAGCAGATGCTGGTCATCCAGCGTCGAATAGCCGTTGATGTTCATGATGCGGACGCAGTCGCGTGTGGTTTCGTCAGCGTCCTGGGCCCGGGCCTGTTCAGGCGCGGTCAGCGCGGCGGAGAGCGCGACCCATGCACACAGGGCCGATACGGTTGCAGCTTGCACCATGGCTATGCCTTTCATGTCGGAGTACATCAAACGCGCTGATGTCTTCACGCCCTACGGGATGACCCGCCCCATGCCCGCTCGCAGTCTAGCCCAGAACCTTCCCGATCGCACCCTGATCGTTGGGGGCGGCGCGGTCGGACTGGCCTGCGCCTGGGCGCTGGCGAGTGCGGGCGCACGTGTGACTGTCCTTGAAGCCGCGCAGGTCGGGCGCGGCGCCCTCTGGGCCTCTGGCGGAATGCTGGCGGCCGGATTCGAGGCCTGTTTTGAACTGGAGCCGGGGCATCCGCTCGCCGATCCCTATGCGGGCTTTCTCAGGCGGTCCCAGAGGCTGTGGGGCGACTGGGCGCCGCAAGTGCAGGCGCTCAGCCCCCATCGCCTGGGCTATGATCAGCGGGGATCGCTGACGCCGGCGTTCCAGCCACAGGACCATGAGCGGCTTGATAGGGCGGAGGTTCTGGCCCGCCGGTTCGGCGTCGTTACGGAGCGTGTGAACGCCCGCACTCTGAGCCAGATTGAACCTGTGCTCGCCCCGGGGCTGGGCGCCCTGGTGTTTCCGCACGATGGCCAGCTTGATAACCGCATCATGGGCCTTGTTCTTGCAGACGCCATTCGCGCCAGGGGCGGCGAAGTCCAGGAAGGAATGCGTGTGGAATCCCTGGTGCGCCAGGGCGGCCGGGTGGTTGGCGTCCGCATGTCGGACGGGGCGGAGCGCCAGGCGGATTGCGTCATCCTGGCCACCGGCGCGGAGCGGTTTGTCGAGCTTGCCGAGGGTGCGCGCATGATCCCCGTGAAAGGGCAGATGGTCCGGTTTGACCTGCCGTCAGGGCAGGCGCCGCGGCGTGTTGTGCGCGGGCTCTCGATCTATCTGGCCGCCAAGTCCGAAGGACGCCTGATCGCCGGCGCCAGTGTTGAGCCCGGCAAGACCAGTCTTGAGACTGATCCTGAGACGCTTGAGCGTCTGGTGAAGGCGGCCCGACAGGCCCTGCCCGGGCTGCAGTCGGCTGATTTCGTGGAGCATTGGGCCGGGCTGCGTCCGCAATCGCGCGATGCCATGCCGGTCGTCGGGGAAGTGACGCCGGGGCTCTATCTGGCCCTGGGCGCCTATCGCAATGGCGTGCTCTCGGCGCCGGGCATGGCCGAACTCATGCTGGAAGCCATGGGCGCGACGCCCCGAAGCGCGACTGCTGACTACTTTTCCCCGCAGCGCCAGGCGCTCAGGTCTTAACGAATGTTTACCACATCGCTGTCATCGTGAACGGGTAACGATTCGCGGTGAGCGCCATGTCCAATCCCATCAATCCTGCGGGCGGCAACGCCTTCACGCCTTCCAGACTGATTGCGCAGGCGGCGGAGCGCACAGGGGCGGATTTCGATTTCCTGATGCGTACGGCGTCTCGCGAAAGCGGTTTTGACGCCGGGGCGCGGGCCGCAACGTCCAGCGCAGCGGGCATGTTCCAGTTCATCGAGCAGACCTGGTTCGCCATGGTCGCCCGCTATGGCGACCAGCATGGCATGGGCGACGCTGCGGCCTCGATCGAACAGAATGCTGACGGACGCTTCCAAATTTCAGATCCGTCTCAAAGAGAGGCCGTGCTCAATCTGCGCTTTGATCCGCAGGCCGCTGCTTTCATGGCGGGCGAGCTGGCGGCGGAAAACGCCTCGCGGATCGAGAGCGCCATTGGCCGCTCTCCGACAAGCGGCGAACTCTATGCTGCGCATTTCCTCGGCGCAGGCGGCGCGATCCGCCTTATCCAGGGTGTGGAATCCAACCCGACCCAAAGGGCTGATCAGCTGTTCCCGAACGCTGCGGCGGCGAACCGTCCAGTGTTTTACGACAATGGGCGGGCGCTGAACGCCGGGGAGCTGATGGAGAAGCTGACGGGTGAAGCGGTCACGCTGACGCGTGAGGTCGCCCAGGTCACGGACGCCTCATCGCCGGTGACGGCCATGGCCTCGTCCTGGGCGCGTTTCGCCCAGGGCGGATATGGCGCGGCGCGGGTAGGCGACGGGGTGCTCTCTCCAGCGGTGGTCGAGATCCTCGCGTCCCTGCGCGCTCCGGAGCGTTCCTCTTCCGAAAGATGAAACGGCGATAAGTCGCGCAACAGGTCGTTAACTTCTTGTTGAGACGCTAGAGGCGCGAACAGACCTAGAATGAGGCTTGTAGTGCCATGACTGTTCAGACCCTTCGTGCGCGACTGACCCGTGACGACATTCAGCGCCTGTCCAGTGCGACAGACTCTGAAGGCCGCGCGCTCGCCGCCCGCAAATTCTGCGCGCGCTTTGCGTCCGTGGACCTGAGTGACGACGAACGCGCCATCGGCGCCGAGGTGGTCCGCCTCCTCGCTGAAGACGCGGCTGAAATGGTGCGCCGTTCCTTGTCGGTGACCTTGCAGCGTTCCACGCATCTGCCCCCGGATGTCGCGCGCAAGCTCGCCAAGGATATGGATTCAATCGCCCTGCCGGTCATCGCCGGATCTCCGGTTCTGAGCGATGACGACCTTGTGGAGATCGTCCGCACTTCCTCGGCGCGGCGTCAGGCGGCCGTAGCGGCCCGGTCCTCGGTGTCGGAAAGCGTGGTTCACGAGCTTGTGGAGCTGGGCGATCGCGAGGCGGTCAAGATCCTGGCGTCCAATAATGGCGCCCGGTTCGACGAGCGCGGCTATGCCTCAGCGCTCAACCGGTTTGATGGCGATGCGGATGTGCTGGACCAGTTCGTCCTGCGCAATGCGCTGCCCGTGAACATCACCGAGAAGCTCATCGCCCACATATCGGACGAGGCGATGCAGAAGCTGGTCAACCGGCATGCCTTGCCGGCCCAGCTGGCTGTCGAGCTGGCGGAAGGCGCGCGTGAGCGGGCGACCGTGGATCTCGTCGAGCAGGCGGGCCTGTCGGACGAGCCGCGCCGTTTCGTGCAGCAATTGCAGATGAATGGCCGGCTGACGCCGTCCCTGATCCTGCGCTCGCTCTTCCGCGGCCATATGAGCTTCTTCGAGCATTGCATGGCCGAACTGACCGGACTGAGCCATGAGAAGGCTTGGCTTCTGGTTCATGACGCCGGCTCTCTGGGGCTTGAGACCCTCTTCAAACGCGCAGGCATGCCCGAACGGATCCTGCCGGTGGCGCGCGCCGCCGTGTCAGCCTGGCATTCGCTTGAAATCGGCCCGAACGGCACGCCGGACATTGTCCGTTTCCGCCGTTTGCTCGCCGAACGCATCCTGACCCAGTTCCAGGGCGTGCCTCAGGCCGAGCTGGATTACATCATGGATCGTCTGGATGCCGACGAGACCGAGCTGAGCCGTCGCCATCTCGCGGCGGCCAGCTAGCGTCCGCAAACCGGGACTTCGACTACAGGAACGATTACGGTCGGCGCGGATCAATCCGCGCCGACAAGCGCCACAACCTGGGTTTCCAGCTCTTCAGCGAGCTGACGACCGACCGGGTCTTCATCAGAACGGATATTCTGGATGAGCGCTGCGCGGATCGAGCTTGCATGGGCGCGAACCAGCGCGATCGGGGCGATCGACCGGCGTTGCTTGGTCTCGATCAGCTTGGCCAGAGAGCCTGAAATCCGCGAAATGATGGGAAATTCATAGGTGGAGCCGAGACCGCGCAGATCATGGGCGCAGGTAAAGAGCATTTCACCGCTCTCGCCCAGCAGACCGTCCTGACTGACTGAATCCATCAGGGCTTCCATCTTGGTGACCTCTTCGGCCAGCCAGTCCTGGAATTGATGCTTGATCTGGCCCAGAGCCATTTCCGCGCGTTCGATCGCTGCCTGGTCAGCAGGCGGCAGTTTGCCGCCCACCTTGGCCTTGAGCATGTTCGGCGGATTGATGATCTCAACCGATTTGTCAGGTTTTGCCATGCTGAGGAGGCTCCGCTTCCCGATCTAACTCTTGACCCCTGAACGCACGCGTCGGTCATCGCCAATGCGCGAATCCATCTTACGGCGCCGATCAGGTCCGAAAAAGCTCTTCGAATCCACAAAACGCCTTGGTTTTCTAAACATCGACGAAATGTGTTGGTAAATGCTTTCCGGACTGAACGGTTTCACCATGAATTCAGTCACGCCAGCGTCTCGCGCGCGTTTCACGCGCTCGGCGTCAGCATAACAGGTCAGCATGAGAATGGGCAGGGTGGCGCACGGACTTTTCGCGGGATTGCGAACCCAGCGCACCAGCTCGATCCCGTCGACAGGCTTCATCTTCCAGTCACAGATGAGCAGGTCCAGATGCTCATGCTGGAGGATATCCATTGCAGCGGGGACATCGCTGGCTTCATAGATTCTTGCAGCGCCCATGGCGTGAAGGATCGTGCGCAATATCCCGCGCAGCGGCGCATTGTCGTCAACAATCAGCACCGTCATGCGATCCAGGGTCAGATAGGCGTCGCTGGGCTTCAAGAGGGGCTCCCTGCCAGTGTGTCCCCACCCTAGCAATCAGTCTTTAATGCCCGGTAAGCCATGGGGTTAGGTGGCGAATTGTTCCAGAAGGATGCGCTCATCCAGAGCGCGGCCCTTGTCAAAGAGCATCGTCAGGGTGTGGCCCGGCGCCTGGCAGATCGTCACCGTTTCCGCGTCGCGGAACTCCTTGTTGTCCGCCACGACCGCCACCGGGCGTTTGCGCGGCTCGAGAATGTCGAAGCGCACCATCGAGGACTGACGCAGTAGCGCGCCGCGCCACCGTCGGGGGCGGAACGCGCTGATGGGGGTCAGCGCCAGCAAGGTGGCGTCCAGCGGCAGGATCGGTCCATGGGCGGAGAAGTTGTAGGCGGTTGATCCGGCGGGCGTGGCCACGAGGACGCCGTCCGCGGCGAGTTCCTCAAGGCGCGTCTTGCCGTCCACGCTGACCCGGATCTTGGCGGTCTGGCGGGTTTCACGCAGCAGCGAGACCTCATTGATCGCGAGAGCTTCAAAGGTCTGTCCGCGCGTATCGCGCACAATGGCGCGCAGGGGGTGGATTTCAGCGCGCTCAGCCTGGCTCAGGCGCTCGATCAGCTCATCCATCCGCGGCTCGTTCATCAGAAAGCCGACAGAGCCGAAATTCATGCCGAAAACCGGTATCTTGCGTCCCATGACCGAATGCAGGGCGTCGAGCATGACGCCATCCCCGCCCAAGGCGATCAGCACGTCGGCGTCCAGCAAATCCACTTCGCCATAGCGTTCAATCAGTTCCGCCTTCGCCGCTTGGGCGTCGTCACGATCGGAGGCGTGGTAAGCCAGGCGCATGTCGGCTCCAGTCAGCTCGCCCTGAAATTCGGGAAGGGGGGAAGGGCTTAATGGATTGAACCGTCTGCACTCATCCGGTGCAAGGCCTGACGTGCGGCGTCGCGTGAGTATTGCTGATAAAGCTCCCCCACGGCGCGCTTTGCGGATTCAACGGGCAAGGGATGAGCGCGGCCCTGCTCGCACAGGGCGGCATAGAACAGATGGGCGTGATCAATGCTCATCGCCATGGCGCGCGCCGCAAGAATCGCCACGCGCACGGGCGAACGTCGCAGTGTCTGGCGCCAGTCCGCCGGCTCCAGTCCGGTCAGGCGCGCCACCGCATGATCGGCGATGTCGGTGCGACCGTTCTGCGTGGCGCGAAGCACATCCTCGGCGTTCAGCGCCTCGATCTCGTGAAGCTGGTGGCTCAGTGTCTCGCCCAGGGCGTCGAGATCGACTGCGTCCGGCCTCGCATCCAGCCCCGCCAGTCGGGGCAGGGCCTGGGGGCAGATGTCGTCCAGCAGCGCGTAGACGGCGTCTCCCGCGATCTCATACAGGCTGCGGGCGAACTCGACTTCAAGCGCTCCACGCCCGGACAGAGCCTCCCGCAACAGGCAATCCGCCTTGATCAGATCGGCGGTCTGTTCTGCACACCGGGCATTGAGCTTGGCGCCCAGATTGCGGAAGAGCTTTTCAAGGCAATCGCGCTCGCCGAAGGAACACAGGCGTTCCGCCAGCTTTTCGCTGATCGTGTTGCGCCGAGCGAGTGCAAGGCGTTGCTGCGGCCCCAAGGCGGCGAGCGCCAACAGATCCTGTTCCTTCAGCCGTTCGGAATGCTGAAGGACGGGCGAGGCGATTTCAAAGGCGTCAAACGCCAACGAGCGGATCGCCTCTACCGGCGCCCACGGGCACTCGGCCAGCCGAATGGCGGCCCGGGCCCGGACGCGCGCTTCCGCTGCGCGTAAAAACCCTGTGAGATGCGCGTCAATCTCGCACAGCACCGGTTCAGGCAGCGCCCGAAGCGTGCAAAGATCGGCCAGAGCCAACGCCTTTTGCCCCGCGCGCTCCGAGGGCGGCGGGCGTCCAGCCAGCGGGTCTGAGGTCGAACGCAGCATTAACCCCTCATGCGAAATCGGCCTGACCATGCGATTCGTAGGAAACAAACTGACTGAATCTTAGTTAGTGAATCATTAGCAACGGCGGAGATTGCAGTGCCTAAAGACATGAATGCAGGTGCTTTTACTGATCTCAAGGCCCGCTTTAATGCGGTTCGGTCGCGAACGGAGGCCCTGGCTGCAGTCTTTACTGCTGAAGATCTTTGCGTGCAGACCATGCCGGACGTGTCGCCGGGCAAATGGCATCTCGCCCACGTCACCTGGTTCTGGGAGACCTTTCTCCTCAAGCCGGGCCAGGCTGGCTACACGCCGTTCGATCCGCGCTTCAATTATCTGTTCAACTCCTATTATGAAGCTGTCGGCGAACGCCATGCCCGCCCGGAGCGGGGCTTCCTGACGCGGCCGGGGCTGAACGAGGTGCTGGCTTATCGCGCTCATGTGGACCGGGCGGTCAGCGCCTGGTTCGATCAGGCGGATGCTGAAGCGGTCCAGGCCTTCCGGACGGTGATTGAAACCGGCTTCGCGCATGAAGAGCAGCATCAGGAATTGTTCCTGACCGACATCAAGCATGTCTTGTCCCGAAACAGCTTTCCTGAAGCCGGATATCCGCGCCAGATGCAGACGCCGCCTCTACTGTCCGGCGCGCGTCCGGATCCGGTCTGGATCGGGTTCGAGGGCGGCTTGATCGAATTCGGGCATGAAGGCGCTGAATTCGCCTTTGACAATGAAGGTCCGCGCCACAAGGCGTGGCTGGAGCCGTTCGCCTTAGCGAGCCGGCCTGTCACCAATGCCGAGTTTCTCGCCTTTATCGAGGATGGCGGTTACCAGAAAGCCGAACACTGGCTGTCTGAAGGCTGGGCGCGCATGCAGGAGGAAGGCCGTTCCCATCCCTACTACTGGCGTCGTCAGGATGGGCGGTGGACGCACTTCACCCTGCATGGCGAACAGATGCTGCACCCGGACGCCCCGGTCAGTCATCTCGATTATTTCGAGGCCAGCGCGTTCGCCAGCTGGGCCGGGTGTCGTCTGCCTGAAGAGCGCGAATGGGAATGCGCCGCGCGGGATATGGCCCCTTCACAGGGGCGTTGGGCGGACCCTGACGGGCTGCTCGAGCCTCAGCCCCTGAAACAGGGGTCAAGTTTTCAGGCCCTGTATGGCGAGGTCTGGGAGTGGACCCGTTCGGCCTATTCCGCCTATCCCGGCTATCAGCCGGCGGAAGGGGCGATCGGCGAATACAATGGCAAGTTCATGTGCGGGCAGTTCGTGCTGCGCGGCGGCTCCTGTCTGACACCGCCGGATCACGCCCGGCCGACCTATCGCAATTTCTTTCCGCCGGACGCTCAATGGCAGATGACGGGCCTGCGCCTGGCGAAGGACCTTTAGCCGCGCCCTCAGGCCTGCAGAGGCATGGGCAGGGGCGCGAAAATGCGGTAAACAGTGTTTACAAAGCCGCCGCAGAGCGGGGATCGCACGCCGTATCAAGAGGGAGGAGCGTTATGGACGACGCCAGCCAAATCTCAGTCAAGGATCAGGTCACCGAGGAAGAATGGAAGGCGCGCTGTAATCTCGCTGCGCTTTACCGCCTTGTCCGGATGCATAAATGGGATGATCTGTTTTTCACCCATATCTCCATGCGGGTGCCGGGACCGGATGAGCATTTCCTGATCAATCCCTTCGGCTTGCTGTTCGAGGATGTCACAGCGTCCAATCTGGTGAAGGTTGATATCGACGGAAATGTGCTGCCGCCATCTCGCTATGGCATCAATCCGGCAGGCTTCACCATCCACTCCGCCATTCATCATGCGCGACCGGACGTTAAAGTGGCCATGCACCTTCATACCGACCAGGGAGTTGCGGTCTCCGCGCAGAAGCGCGGTCTGCTGCCGATCTCCCAGCTCGCGATGAATGTGATGAAGGATGTCACCTATCACGACTATGAAGGCATCGCGCTCGACGCCGACGAGAAAGAGCGTCTGGTCGGGGATCTGGGCAAGAACAACCTGATGATCCTGCGCAATCACGGCACGCTCACGGTCGGGGACCATCCCTTCAACTGCTATCTGCGCATGTATCTTCTGGAGCGGGCCTGCTCGATCCAGACACTGGCGCAGGGCGCCGGTGCGGAGCTGATCGAATGGGATGACGCCATGCAGACCCGCGTCTTCAAGCAGGGCGAGGAAGGGGTGACCAATGAACTCTTCCTTGAAATCGCCTGGCACGCATTGCGCGGCCGCGTGGATCGTGAAAGCCCGGGCTACGACGCGTAGAAATCCCCCATGAGGGGAATTTTCTGGACGGATCGCCACCCTTGCGTTTGTATTCCCCCAGGGGAGAGGCGCGATGTGTGGCGGCGTCCAGCACTTTCGGAGAACTGGCGGCCTCTTGCCCGGGGCCGCCTTTCTTGTGGCCGCCCTGCTTTCGATCATCTCCGCACCTGCGTTTGCAGGCGCCTGGACCCGCCCGGCCGGAGACGGCCTGCTCATCACCTCGTTCGGGCATCATCGGTTTGACCTGGGGGCTGAGGGGTTTGGTTATTCCAAGTTTGAAACCGCCCTCTATGCCGAGTACGGCCTGACCGACCGTTTCACGCTGACCGGACGTTTGTCGCAGGAGACACGACAGCGCCGGTTCCAGGTTGAACAACGCCAGGGCGGCGCCCCGACCCTTCGATCCCTCAGTTCCGTCAGTCAGGCTTTGGGGGAGAGCGAGATCGGATTGCGGGCCAATCTCCTGACTTCCGGCTACTGGGTGGTGAGCGCCCAGACTTCCCTGGTGCGGTTCAGCGCGGATCCGAACCCCCTGCTGGGCGGCAAAGCGGTTTGGGGCGCAGACGCTCGTCTCCAGATCGGGCGGTCCGTGGGAGAGGCGGTCTTCATGGAGGCCCAGCTCGGACGCCGATCAGGTTGGGACGGAGCACGGGCCGAGACGCGTCTGGACCTCACGCTGGGCGTCCGTCCGGCTGAAGGCTGGCGCGTTCTGGCCCAAGGTTATTCGGCATGGGGCCAGAACGGTTGGGGCGGCTATCACAGCCGCTTTGAGAGCCATCGCCTTCACCTTTCCGTGATTGCGCCCCTGTGTGAGAGGCTTTCCTTACAGATTGGCGTGATTAATTCAGTGCACAGCGACAGATTGGCGCCCGAGCAGGCGTACATGCTGTCGTTTTGGCGTGAATTCTAAATGCAATGAAATGTGCGATTTTTGATTTTCGCATTAAACGGCGCATATCGGGCATGTGAAATTCTTCAGGAGACGGGGTTATGCAGCGTTGGCTTTTTCTGGCCGCTACGGGGGTGATCTTTGCGATCATGGCGCTTGCAGTGGCCGTTCGCGCCTTATCCGGTGGTGGTGAACAGGCAGGCGGATGGCGCGGTGAGGAGACCCTGGTCTCGGCGTACACCGTCCAGCCGGAAGTCTTTGCGGACGTCGTTGAAGCGCTGGGCACGGCCGGAGCGAACGAATCCGTCAACCTCACCGCCAAGGTGTCTGACATTATCGCCCGGCTCGATTTTGACTCCGGCGCCCGGGTCGAGGAAGGCGATATCCTGGTCGAGCTGCTGGACACCGAAGAAGCAGCGGGGCTGAACGAAGCCCGCGCCACCTTGCGGGAAACCCAGCGTGACATCTCCCGGATCCAGGACCTGACGGATCGGGGCGTGGCCTCGCGCACCCGGCTTGATGAAGCGCAGGCGGCCTATGACCGCGCCCGCGCCCGGGTCGAGGCCATCGAGGCCCGCATGGCCGACCGCATCATTCGCGCGCCCTTCTCGGGCGTCATCGGCCTTCGCAATGTCAGCGTGGGCGAGCTGGTCGGCCCGGGGGACGTGATTGCGCAGCTCGACGACACATCGGTCATCAAGCTCGACTTCACTGTCCCCGAACGTTTCCTTTCGGTCATCGAGCGGGGGCAGACGGTGCGGGCGCGCAGCTCGGCCTTTCCCGACCAGGTCTTCGCTGGGCAGGTGGATCAGGTGGACAGCCGGATTGATCCCGCCACACGCACGGTCACGGTGCGCGCCCTGATCGACAATGAGGCCGGCCGCCTGCGTCCGGGCATGCTGATGACGGTCGAGCTGCGTCGTGATGAACGCACCAGCCCGGCCATACCGGGCTCTTCCATCGTAAGGTTTGACGAACAGACCTTTGTCTACGTCATCGCCGAAGGGGAAAACGCGCCAGTCGCCGTGCGCCGAGATATCGAGCTCGGATTGCGGATCGCCGGCATGGTGGAGGTGACCAGTGGTCTTGAGGTTGGCGAACGCATCGTGGCCGAAGGCGTTCACCGCGTACGAGAGGGCGGCGCCCTGCGTATAGCGAATGCGCCCGCCCAGGGCGGCGGCCGCGGCCTTGAAATCCAGACCGGGGAGGCTGCGCAATGACCCTGACCGATGTTGCTGTCCGCAGGCCGGTTCTCGCTTTTGTCGCGAGCGCCCTGATCATTGTTTTCGGCTTCATGGGGCTGCGTGACCTGCCCCTGAGGGAAATGCCGGATGTGGACCGTCCCGTGGTTTCGGTGAGCGCGGACTATCCCGGCGCCAATGCCGAAGTGATGGAAAACCGCGTTACCCAGGTCATTGAGGACAGCCTGTCGGGCATTGAGGGCGTGGACACGATCAGCTCGTCCTCCCGCGATGGATCGTCCCGGGTCACCATCACATTCACGCTGGAACGCGATATCGAAGCGGCGGCGAACGATGTGCGGGATGCGGTGTCGCGTATTCGAGACCGCATGCCCGATGACGTGCAGGACCTGGAAGTGTCCAAGCAGGACAGCGATGCGCGGCCCTTCCTGTGGTATATGCTCGGTTCGGACCGGATGACCTCCGAAGAGCTCACCGACTATGCCGACCGCTATATCGTGGACCGGTTCACGGTGCTCGACGGCGTTGCGAACGTTCGTATCGGCGGTCAGCGCCGCTACGCCATGCGCATCTGGCTTGATCCTTATGAAATGGCGGCCCGGTCGATCACGGTCGCTGATATCGAGAATGCGCTGCGCTCGGAGAATGTCGAGGCGCCCGGCGGCGCCGTGGAGACCACCGACACCCAGCTTTTCGTGCGCGTCGAGCGTCTCTTCGCCAATGAGGAGGCCTTTGCCCGCATGCCGATCCGCGTTTCCGAGGACGGTCATGTCATCCGTCTGGGAGAAGTGGCGGATGTCGAACTGGCGGCGGAAGAGCATCGTGCGATGTTCCGCGGCAATGGCCAGAACATGGTGGGCTTGGGCTTTGTGCGTCAAAGCAAGGCGAACTCCGTCGCCGTCGCCGAGCAGATCAACGCCGCCATCGACCGGCTCCAGCCTCAATTGCCTGAAGGCATGGAGATCATTCGCGGTTCCGACGACACCGTTTTCATCAAGGAATCCATCAAGGAAGTGTGGCGCACCTTTGCGGTCGCCGCGACACTGGTGGTGCTGGTGATCTACCTGTTCCTGGGCAGTTTCCGCGCCGCCATCGTGCCCGCCGCGGTGGTTCCGGTCTGCATGGTCGGCACCTTTGCGATTCTTGCGGCCGGGGGCTTTTCCATCAACATCCTGACCCTGCTGGCGCTGGTGCTGGCCATTGGTCTGGTCGTGGACGATTCCATTGTGGTGCTCGAGAACATCCAGCGTCGGGTGGATCTGGGCGAGCCGCCCATGCTCGCGAGTGAGCGCGGCGGTCGTCAGGTCTTCTTTGCGGTGATCGCGACCACGGCGACGCTGGTCGCCGTGTTCATGCCGCTGATTTTCCTGCCGGGGCTGATTGGTCGCATTTTTGCGGAACTGGCTGTGACGATCACCGGCGCGGTGGTGCTGTCGAGCTTTGTCGCTCTGACCCTGTCTCCGATGATGACCTCCAAGCTCCTCAAGCCCAGCACGGAGCTGCGTGGTCCTGCGAAATGGGTCAATGACGGCCTGGACAAGGTTCAGAATTCCTACCGTCAGAGCCTTAAGCTGATCCTGGGCGTGCCGTGGATCGTGGCGCCGCTCATTCTCGTCGCTGTGGCGGGCTCGGCCTTCATGTTCTCAAAGCTGCCGGGCGAGCTGACCCCGCCTTCGGATCGCGGAAGCTTCTTCGGTTTCGTTCAGGCGCATCAGGGCGCCAGCTTTGATTACATGACCGGCCAGATGATGCAGGCCGAAGAGGTCGTGAACAGCTATCTCGAGACTGGCGAGCTGCGCCGGGTGCTGGTTGTGTCTCCGGGATGGGGCGGATCGGGCTATAATTCCGGGATCGTCATCGGCAGCATGGCGGACTGGGACGAGCGTCGTCCGGGTGATGAGATCGTCAACGAGATCAATGCGCGTCTCGGACAATTGCCCGGCGTGCGGGCCTTCGTCTCCATGCGCTCGCCCCTGGGCGGCGGCGGGGGCGGCGACGACATCCAGTTCGTCCTGCAGGGCCCCGACTACGACATGCTCAACCGTGAGGCGGATCGCCTGATCGCCGACATCTCCGAACGCAATCCGAACCTGATCCGGGCGCGCAAGGACTATCAGCCCACCGCGCCGCGTCTTCTGGTGGATATTGATCGGGAACGCGCCGCGGCGCTGGGCGTGTCGGTCTCCGACATCAGCCGCACGCTGCAGACGCATCTGGGATCGCGTCGCGTGGGCCAGTTCATCGACCGGGGCGAGGCCTACAACGTCATCCTTGAGAACCGTCAGGCGGACCGTTCCAGCCAGAACGATCTTGAGACCCTGTTTGTCAGGGCCGAGTCCGGCGATCTCATTCCGCTCTCCAGCCTCGTGAACCTGCGTGAAGTGGGCGAGGCGCCCAGCCGCGCCCGCATTGATCGTCAGCGCGCGGTGACGGTGTCGGCCACCATCCAGGGCGATTACACCATCGGTCAGGCCGTGGAATGGCTCGACCAGTGGGCGGCGGACACCCTGCCTCCGGAAGTGGGCACCACCTATGTGGGCGAGGTGCGTGAATTCCTGCGATCCAACAATGCGATCTACTTCGCCTTCGGGCTCGCCCTGCTGATCGTCTTCCTGGTGCTGGCGGCCCAGTTCGAGAGCTTCATCCAGCCTGCCGTGATCATGCTGACCGTGCCGCTGGCGGTCGCGGGCGGTCTGTTCGGCCTCTATATGGGCGGATCGAGCCTGAACATCTTCTCCCAGATCGGCCTGATCATCCTGATCGGGCTCGCGGCGAAGAACGGCATCCTGATCGTGGAGTTCGCCAACCAGCTGCGTGAAGAGGGGCTCAGCCTCGCTGAAGCGACGCTGGAAGCCTCGGTCACACGGCTGCGTCCGATCCTGATGACCGGCGTCTCCACCGCCATCGGCGCCTTTCCGCTGGTCATCGCCACGGGCCCGGGTTCGGAGACGCGGGTGACGATCGGTCTGGTGATTTTCACCGGCGTGATGGTGGCGACGCTCTTCACCCTGTTCGTGGTGCCCGCCGTGTATGGCGTGTTGGGGCGGTACACGAAGACGCCGAACTGGGTGTCACGGCAGCTGGAGAAGGAAGCCCGCGATGTGCGCGGCGCCGATCCGGTCGATCCGCCTGCGGCCCCGGCCGAGTAAGGAAAAACCCCGGAGCGAGGCTCCGGGGTTTTTTGTTTTGGCGACAGGCCGCCTAGTGCGTGTTGATCGCCAGCCAGGCGATGAGGTCGTGGCGATCCTGTTCATCGCGCAGACCCGCAAAGCTCATCCGGTTGCCGCGGATATATTCACGCGGATTGGTCAGATAGGCGTCCAGCGTCTCGGCGGACCAGACCACTTCGGACTCAGACATGGCCGGGGAATAGCGGAAGTCGTCCTTGTGACCGGACTCGCGGCCGAACACGCCGTGAAGGTTCGGGCCGACCATGTTGCGTCCGCCTTCTTCCACCGTGTGGCAGGCCTGGCAGCGACGGAAAATCCGTGCGCCATTGTCCACATTGGCGCTCACATAGGGCTCACCCAGCTCGGACAGGATGGCGGACTCGGCGTCATCCTGCGCGTGCGCGGCTGTGGTCAGGGCGAGGGCGGCGAAACCGGCGAAAATCATACGCATGGGCGCTTACTCCTGTTGCACTCAGGTTCGGGCATGCATCTAGCGCGCAGGCCGACAGCCGGCAAACGCGCCAAGAGTCGCAGGCGCCTGCGGCATGCCCTTTCAGGCGCTACAGATAGAGCACAATGTGACGGAAATCAGGTCGGCAGCGCAGCGATGGCCCGGCGTGAACCCGGCGACGCCGAAGGCTCGAGCGCGCGACTGCGCGTGAACAGGCAGGGGGGAATTCGGGAGATCTGGCGCCGGCTGAGGGTCCATATCTCCGCTCTTTCCTCAATAATTTCAGTGCACAGGTGTCCCACGCAAAGCGCTTTAGCGCGTTATATATTTCAATACGTTATTTACAGAGTGTCCCACGCCGCGGCGATTTTATCCAGTCCGGTGATGGCCTCTTTCGCCATCCGCCAGCGCTCCGCATCCCGCGTGTAAATCTCTGAAGTCTGCGCCTCGGCGTGCCCGTGGATGGCCATGATCTGATATTGTGTTGCACCATCTTCGGCCAACAGCTTGCCAAACCCCTTGCGGACGCCGTGTGCGGTGCGGTTCTCAAGCCCGGCCTGACGGCACCATTTGCTGAACCGCTGGCTTAGCGCATCTGCGCTCGAATAGGGCTTCCCGTAAGCGTTGAGCAGATAGGTCTTGCCCTGGACCTTGGCCGCGCGTGTGGCGCGATAGAGCGGTTCGAGCATCGGTATCTGAACAAAGCTCGCGCCCTTCTTCGGCGGTTGCCAGCCCAGCCCGCGTATCCCGTCGCGCATGAACTCATGCTCGCGTCCGAGTATTGCCGCATCACTTATCCGCCCGGCGGTGAACATCAGGATCGTCAGGGCAAGGTGCGCCGTGGTGCCCGGCGGGTGGAAAGCGCGGTACTTCTTCAGATCATTCACGGACCATGCGACAGCCCCGCCCTTGCTGCGGTGGATCTTCTTTATCCCGGCGACCGGGTTCTCGGTGCAGAAGTCCTTGTCGATCGCCCATGTGTACATGGTGCTCAGGTGCTTCATCAGATCGTCAGCCGCCGCCGGCGTCTCTGCTTTCTCATCGCGCAAGGTGATGATCTGACTGCGCGGCATCATCATGTCATAGGCGCCGAAGCGCGCCTTGACAGGTTTCAGGGCTCCACGCTTCTTTTTAAGGGTGAGGGGCGCCATAAGCCCGGCTTTGACGGCGCGCTCGCAATCGTCCAGATACAGATCAATCAGCCATTCCAGGGAGTATTTGATAACCCGCGGCGCTTCATCGGGCGGCGGCAGTTGAATGCCCGCGCGCCCGGCCTCATAGCGCTCCTGGAATTCCTTATGGTCCGGCGTGACGTGGAGATTAATGCGCCGCGCCTTGTCGCCCTCGGGGCGCACCCGATAGCGGATATTGCCCGACTTCATCCGTTCTTTGATTAGGCCGGGGTATTCAAGTTTCATCGGGCATCCACGGGCCAAGGCATGGGTTTCTGTTTGTCGGCGGGTTTCGGATCATCGACAGGACCAGAACGCCCCGTCAAGCGGTCAAAGTGCAGCTTCAGCTCATCCCCGCGCCAGATCACCACGCCACCTATGCGATGCGGCTCCGGCATATCCCCCGCCTTGACCATCTGGTCAAACTTGGAAGCGGACACGCCGATGAATGCGGCCGCCTCTGGGCGCCGGAATCCCAGCTTGGTCATGTTCAGGATGACCGGGGCGGTGGTCATGACTGTTCCTCAATGGCTTGGTTCGCCTGCTCAAGGCGATCTGAAACCGTGGCGAGTTCGTCTTTCAGCTCTGCATTCTCTTCTCTCAGAGAGCGTATGGTGCCGCACTTGGCCTCAACGCGCGCATAGAACTTGTCCATGTCGCCACGAATAAGCGCATCGCGTGTCGGGCAAAGATGGAGCGGGGCGGCGTTGAACCACAGGCGAAGGTCTTCAAGCAGCGTATCCAGCTCTTCTAGTTCTGCATCAGTCATGACGCGCTCCACCACGAAAGCTCAAAACCCAAAAAGTAAAAGCACCATACGCCCGGCGCGACTTGCCCCGCTTTAGGCCTCACAAACACACACCCCTTGTGCCACGCCACCAGCCAATGCCGCGCTCGATATCTAATTCCGATGTGGCGGTTGCACCGGAAGCCCAAGTGCTCTTGTTCTGCATCAGTCATGGGTAGGCTCCTTGCGCTCACCCAGTCCGCCGCAATGGCGACAAGGCTTGCTCATCACGTCGTCACCAAGCACAGCATCAACGATCAGGGATGCGCCGGCGCTGAAAATCGCATTCACGATCTTTTCTCCAGCGGGCTCTTTTCCAGTGCCGTTACAAGGCCTGCATTTGCGCCAGCGCATCACTCACCTCCATTAGTGAGGGAGCGTGCGACGGGAAGCGCAGAGCCTTTGGGTTTTGCGGCCTGCTTGGCCCGGATTTTCGCCATGATCTCGGGTGCGCTGATACGGGCAAGCTCGCGCTCTCCGTCAGCGTGCATGTTCATGCCATGCGCCAAGCAGTGGGCGGCTAGCGTGACCATGACGCCGCCGACTTCCTGCGAGGGCTCGCCCGGTTCGCGATCAAAGACATAATCAACAAGCGCGTGAGCGCGGTCACGGTCGTATCCGCACGCTTGCGTCAGCTCCAACGCCTCTTCAATGAAGCGGTCGTTTCGTTCGAGCTTGTCGGCAGCAATGTCTTCGCCAAAGCAGGACAGCACCCACGGACGCACCCGGTCCTGAAACACCTCTTTTTCAGTACGAGAGGAGAGAGCGGCGGTGAGGGGCAACCATCCGACAGCCCTCCGCCCTTCGTGATCGCTTACAAAGCAGTCCCAGGCTTCTCCGCTATACCGCCACGCGATACCCGGCCCACGCCAGCAAGACGCAATAGCCCCGTCCTCGCGGAAGATGAGAACGCCTTCTGTTTTTTGGGGTGCTTCATCCATGGGAAGCAGGCCCGTCACCACACAGGAAGGCTCTACAGCAGAGGTGATGCGCTTGGCGAAGTCGGCCTGACAGGCTGCCTTGGCGGCTTCCGGCGAAGTGAAAGGGCCTTGATCCGGCAAATCGCCTTCGTCTGGATCATCCAGCCATGCAGACCAAACCTGAGCGCCGTCTTTGGTGTAGGGCGTGATGTTGTAGCAGAATTCGTCAAAGCCCGGCATGAAGCCAAACTCCGCCCCTAGGTCGGGGTCTATGCGCCAACTCAGCTCCTTCACCACCACACCAGCTCCGCGCTTAAGCGCTGACATGATGTCTTCGTGCCCGCTGTTTACGGCGCATTCGAACACCTCGGGATCGGCAAGCACTTTCGCGCCGCCCTGAGCGACCTCAACGAGGATCTCACGGAGCTTCGCGCTATCCATTGGAGGGTTCCTGAGGCTCGATCAGGCCGATCTTGTCGTCAAGGGAGCCGCCCGCTGCGACGTGCGCCTCCGCAGCGGCCTTGGCCGTCTCAGGCGTGTAATACGTCACGTCCCCAGAAGCGTTTCGCTCATAGAAACCCTCGGGGTCTGCCAGCATGTCACGCCAAGATGAGGTGTCCTTTTCACAGAGGGTTACGCCACCTTCGGTGTCATAGCTGTATGGTTCATCATCGAAGATGGGCTTGCCGCAGGCCTCGCAAGTATGAAATTCGCTTGCCATCTCATCTTCGAGGTCAAGCATCTTGCCGCGCGCGGCCTGATAGGCGGCATGCTCTGGAGTTGCTTTCAGCGCGCTATCTGCAGCATCGCAATCCTGCTTCGCTTGGACATAAGCCGCTTTCATTGCGGCCCCGGTCTTCACTGTCTCACTCATGTTCAGCCTTTCATGTCTTGCTGCGCGCGCTGGGCTGCGGCGTTCAGAACGTCTTGCAGATGCCTCGCGCGGTGGATCACGCACCCGCCCTGGATGGGGCAGGGATGGTCACAGCTTCCCTCGGCGGCGTGTTCGAGCACGTCCGCCAGCCAATCCACTTCGGAGGCGTCCAGGTGCAGGGTGAGGTCAGAGGGTGCGGTCATTCTGCAGCGACCGCGAACAGCGGCCCCTCCTCAAACCGGGTTTCAGGCTGGATCTCGCGCGGTTGGAAGTTCGCCTTCACCAGCGCAGCGGCAAGCGGCGGGCAGACCGAATTGCCAGCGCATCGCGTCTGCGTGGATTTCGTGAAGGGGCGGCCCGTGGCGTCCTGATCAATGATGTAATCAGCCGGGAAGCCCTGGGCGCTGAACAGCTCGCGTGGGGTCAGCATGCGCATGCCGATGTCCACAATCACATAGGGTTCACCTTCGAGCTGGATGGTCACCAGCCCGAAGCGGTCCTTTGTCGTGACGGTGTGGGTCGGCTCGTCAACGGCCTGCCCATCGCCAGTCCCGTAGTACTTTCCAATGAACGCCGCCACGAGGCCGGCATGGACTGCATTCGCTGTGATCGTGCTCACGGGTTCGTCCGCGCCCCGCGCGCTGCGCTTGGAGCCCTTCATGTTGATCATGTGGACGCCAGCGACGGCCTGTTGACTGCCGGTCGTGGTCACGGTGCTGAGCGGTACGCGTGCGTCCCGCCCCGCTGCGCTTTCCATGTTCGGCCCCGCGTTGTGCTGGGCCAGGAACGCGGCGCACACACCGAGCGGAGATGCGCCGCCCGGGCGCTTGATGTAGCTGTTCGCCGTGACGGTCGGGCAGGGCGCCTCAACCGGCGCGCCCGCACTGTCTGCCCGGAACTTCATCAGCGCCGGAGCGATGATCTGGTTCTGGTCTTTCAACGAAGCCGTGATGGTGTGCATGGGCGCGTCCGCATCGCGGTTTGCACCGCCTTGCTGGGCATGGCTGATCACGGGGCTGATCAGAGCGTGCTGAATGCCTGCGCCCGTGACAGTGCCTATGGGATCACCAAGCGGGTATTCGCGCCGCCCTCCACTGTAGCCATGAGCGACCGAGATGATGAAAGGATTGGCGCTCTTCAGGACATAACGATCCACGCCGCGCGCGATCCGCGCCATTGTGTTTTCGGCCAACGGCCTCACCACGCGGATGCCCGTCTCCTCGAAATAGGCTTGGGCCTGCTCCTTCGTCATGAAGATCGAGGGCATGGGCAGGGACCAGTCGATGATGTCCGCCGCGGTGCGCCACGGCAGCTTCCGGCCCGCGATCACTTCGGGATCATCAGGGGCCCCATGGGTCGGCTCTGGCCAGACGATGGGTTCACCATCACGGCGAGCGATCACGAACAGCCGCCTGCGGATCGTAGGGGCGCCAAAGTCACTGGCGCGAAGGACACGCCATTGCACTTGGTATCCAGCCCGCTTGAGTTTGAGCACCCATGCCTTGAAGGTTTCGCCTCGGCGCACCTGACAGGGTTTATCTTCTTCGGTCAGCGGGCCCCAGTCCTCGAACTCCTCGACGTTCTCCAAGGCGATGACGCGCGGCTTTGCCCGTTCCGCGAAGTTGCAGACGGTCCAGGCGAGGCCGCGAATGTTTTTGCTGACTGGCTTGCCGCCCTTCGCCTTCGAGAAGTGCTTGCAGTCCGGGCTAGCCCAGAGAAGGCCGATCGCGCCGTATTTGCGGCGCAGATCATCCGGGTCCACCTGATAGATGTTCTCGTTCAGATGGACGGTATCAGGGTGGTTAGCCGCGTGCATCCGGATGGCGTCTTTGTCGTGGTTGATCGCCACGTCAGGGTGACGTCCAAGGGCCATGAAGATGCCCGTGGACGCGCCGCCGCCCCCTGCGAAGCTGTCGATGATGGCTTCCTGCATCAGTGCTCCCCCACGGCGCCCAGATACAGCTCAAGCAGGGCTTCCATTTCCTGCCGTTCGTGGGCGTCCTGCTTGCGCAGGGAGATCACCTTGCGCAGCACGGTGGTGTCGTAGCCGTTGGACTTGGCCTCGGAGTAGACCTCCTTGATGTCGGCGGCGACCTGGGCCTTGTCTTCTTCAAGGCGCTCGATGCGCGCCACCAGGGCGCGGAGCTGATCGCGGGCGGCTGCGCCGATGGCGTCGGATTCGTCTTTCTCAGGCGCGGATGCTGCAAAGTCGGCCATGGGGTGTTCCTTCTGGTGGGGTAGGGTTATGCGCTGGGTGCGCCGGGTTCATCTCTTGCCGTGCGGGGCTGTGCCCCGCGGGCGATCTGGTAAACGGACGGATCGCAGGGATCGGCGTGGCGGCGGGTCAGCTCCTTGCTGGCCGCGGCGCGCCACTGCCCGGCATCACGGCCGGTGTAGTTGCCGGCGATCCACGCCACGTAGTGGGTGGGCACGCCCTGTTCGTCAGACAGCGCCCGACCCCGGTGCTTGCCAAAAGGCAGGGGGGTGGATCCGGTGATGTCGGCGGGTTTGTGTGCGGCCTCGCGCGCCTGCGCGGTGATGGCGGCCAGCTCTTCGGGCGCCGCAAGTCGGGTGAGGCGTTCGGTCAGCCAGGCCACATTCCAGGCATCCAGCCCCGCGCCCGGCCCGATGGCGGCGCGGGTGGCGGCGTTGTCCGGCCGGGGGAGGTCCAGCCCTTGCACGAGCGCATCGAGACTGAAGTGCTGCTGCTCGGGCATCAGCAACCGCGCACAGGCGAGGGTGCAGATCATGCGATCCTTGCTGACAGGCAGATGCATCAGCGCGAAGTCGGCATTGTGCGCCGCGATCCACGGCGCAGGCCGGCCCAGCCGGGACCAGACCGATGTGAAGGAGGGCTGGCCCTGCACCATCTTGTCGGTCACGCCATGGACTTCAGTGGCCGCCGGAGCGATGGCCATGCCGGGATCAACCAGGGCGCTCTGCACATCGGTGACGCGCGGCGCGGAATCTTCGCGCGCCTTCAGTACGAGCTCGAGCGTGGCCACGCCGAGTTCACACACCCGGTCAGACGGCGCCAGCCCGGTGGTATGGACCGCATAGGCGGCCATCTGCACGCCGCGCTCGACAGACGGCAGGGGGCGTCGATGGCGGCGGGTGCGCTTGTCCAGTACCCGGCGCTTGAGGCGGGCGTCATCGCTCATGGCTTGATCCCGGTGAAATGGAGCACCACGCCCGCCGCCGCGCAGATGAGCGCGAAGGCGATGTATTCCCACGCGGTGTAGGTGAGCCAGCGCGGGCGGCGATGGAACAGGGGGCGGGTCATGCGGCTTGCTCCGAAGAGGCCGCCTTGTCGGTGTGAAAGATCGCCATCGCCTCATCTTCAGAGATGACCCGCAAGCCTTCCATCGGCTTCCAGTCGATGGCGCCGGGCGTGGTGATGATGTCGTCCGGGTTTTCCTTGAGGTGGTCCGCCGCAGCAGATGCCGCATCAACCATCTTCATCAGGATGCGGCCCTCTGCAGCGCCCCAGAAGGGAGTGACGCCGCCATTGAAGGCCATGGACAGCGGCCCGATCGCGCCGCCGCCTTTTATGCTCCCGCCTCTCTCGTATTGCAGGGTGTCGATCACGCCCAAGCGCCGGGCCAGCACTTCACCACCGGGCAATGCCGGGATGGCGGCCATCTCCTTCATGAGCGCCTTGGCCGAAGCCCGCGGGAACTGACAGCCCTTCTTGTCGGGATTGGTCCAGAGCTTCCGGTCCAGATCGGCGTGAAAGATGCCGATGCGGGATGAGTGACCTTGCTTCAGGGCAGCAGAGTCCGCATGGGGCGCCTGTCGCTTAACCCATTCAAACTGCGCCTTGCGTGCGGCGTTGAACTCGGCGCGGAAGGTTTCGCAAATCGAGCGGGCCGGATCGGCATCAGCGACGGCGAAGAGGCAGTGCTTGTCAGTCATATCCAGTCTCCGAGAGAAAGGGGCCGGGCGAGCGGCAAAAGAGGACTCGCCCGGCCAGTGTTCCGGCGCTCACACAGGGGAGGAGACGACGCCGGCGAAAGGGCTAGCGACCGGGGCAGCTTTCAGGCTGGGGGGAGCGTTGAGCGAAACCCCGGTCGCGGTGGTGCTGGCGCTTGAGGACGCCAGCGAAACGGTCAGGCGATGGCGCACGCGGCGCACACGATCACCACGCCGAAGAAGGCGAAAACGGCGCAGGCGCTGAGTGCGTCACTGGCAAGGTCAAGAAGAAAGCGGCGCATCACGCGGCCCCCTGCTGATCAAGGGACAGGGCGGCGCGTGCCTCGTTACGCATGGCCTCGCCCTCGGTGAAGCGACGGCGCGCTTCCGCGAATGCGGCCTCGATCGCGGAGAGGGGGCAGGCGCCCCAGACCTGTAGGCGCTTTGGCGTGAGATCGATCTGGCCGCCTGGCGCGCGGAAATTGATCAGCACCTGCCAGGGCGCACCCAGATCCTCATTGCAGACCATCTTCAGTTCGGGCTCGAAACAGGGGCCAATCGCGTTCTGCACCGCGTGCTTGAGCGATTTCAGCCGCTCCATGATCTGGGCGTTCTCGCCAATGTTCAGCATGTCGCTTCCCCATCAGAGCCGGTGTGCGCTGGGCGTCCGGCGTGGTGTTTGATGGGGTAACGATACAAAACGTCTCGCACTAATGCAAGACAAAACGTCTCGTATTGGGGTGTCGACCCGATACGCTTTGTATTGAACGACTTAGAAGGGCTTGATCTTGGATAACGCTTGTTGAGGGAATAAAAAAACGCCCCACCGAGCGGCAGGGCGTTAATCTGAGCATTTTGGACTTTGTGTTAGCGCGTCATAGAGGCTGCGCGTAGCTCGCTATTGTCCAGCAAGCGTTCAAGGCTCTGCTCCATCAGGTCTTCTGTCGTTGAGGAGATCGCGCGAGCAATCGCCTCAGATCCAGCACCGCACCCACCCTGATCTGCTTCAGCTGAGCGTTGGCTGCCCTCTGAGAAGCCAGCAATGCGCTCGCCATTCTGATCGCGAACATCAACTCCGATACGCATTGAGGCGGTTGACCGCGCTTTCGCCGTCCAGAAGCCCGTGAGCCATTGCAAGTCTGCATCCATGCGATCGACAGTAACCGTGATGGTGCCCATAAGTTCGTCGGCCTGCGCTTGCGCCCCTGTCAGCATTCGGTCAGCGGGGCGCACTTCCTGAAATGCGGTCTCCATGCTGGCGAGAACGGACTCCTCGAACGCAGATTGAGCGTCCACAGTGTAAGACCAACCAGAGCACGTAAATTCACTGGAATCGTAAGTGTTCGGCATTGCATCGGCTTCGACGATCACCGCCCAACGACCTGGGATTTCGTCCCGGTTCGCAGCATAGGTCGTTACGGCTGGCGCCACTTCCATGACGGCTGACGATGCGCAACCGGTTACCGCGAGCGCGGCAATCGACACGAGTAAATAGTGTTTCATTTCGCTCCCCCTTTAGGATGGGGAGTACTGTAATCGCTCGCCTATATGGTGCAAGGAGCAAAGATTACCGGCCAAGGCTGGCCATGTGCATGTGGAGCAGGGGGCGGAGTAGGGGCAAAAGAAACCCCCGCCGAGGCGGGGTTTTTGTCAGTCGTGCTGGTCGGTCACCGGCTCATCCTTGAGCACAATCCTGGTTCGCCCGATCTCCGTTTCCTCGGCATCGCCCACCTTCATCGTGAAGTAGATTTCATCGGGGCCCTCGGCCCGAACGCCAAAGGCCGGCAGCAACAGGTCACCGGAAACAGGGCCTTCGCCCGGAGTTTCGAACGCATCAGCCCTCAGGCGCGCAATCGGTTGTTCCCGTGAGGCCTGATGGACGGTGATCGTGAACTCCATCGGCTGCCGAACTTCAGCCCGCAGCTTGATGTAGGCCTCGATGTTGAACGGGGCAGGCGGATGATCCAGAACGATATCGCCTGTGTAAACGCCAACGAAGATGAACTTCCCATTATCCTCGCGACGTATGGAATCGGCCAAGATCACGTATTCAGCGGATATGGTCATGCCTGAACCAGTTGAGACGGTTTGAACTCAATTTGGGTCTTGTTGCGCGTTGGGGCAGGCGCATTTTGCCGACTATTGAATTGAACCCGGGCCTCAGACACTCCTTCGGAAGGGAGCGGCACTGTTGCGCGCTCGGAGAAGTAAAGTCTTTCGTTGCAGCCGATTCTTTCTGCCGGATCATAGATGTCGATCTTCACGCCGCGGCCAAGCGCCCACGCCATATCGGCAATGGTTTCGAGTGTCAGGTTTGAACCTGAGCGCAGACGCCGGTTGACGACTGATCTGTTCACGCCCAGCAGCGCGGCGATGTCTTCCTGGGTTTCCCCGTGGTTCTGCCTGCGCTCGGCAAAGGCCTCCCGAAGCTGGCTCGCGACCGAGCTTGTCAGGCCAAGAAACATTCCGCGTCTATTCGACCGGTTTTTGCGTAAGGACTTCACGGACATCCCCCTTTATCACGGCATCATCCAAGCCATGACGCTTTCTAAAATTTGCGACCCTAGTTACGTGGTCCTGATGCAAGTCAGCATTCTGTTTGAGGTCTGTTTTCAAGGCGCCCGTTACGAGCACGAAGATGTCAGGCTTACAGAACCAGCCGAACAGGCGAACACCTTCCGCCGACACCTTCCAGACACTCTGATACGTGGGATCCACAGAAAAAATCCCATGGCGGTGGAGCGGGTTTTCGCACACCAAGTCAGCAAGCCGGATCTCGATGTGTTCTGCTAAAGACAACCCATGCTGATAGTGTGTTCTTGCTTCAAGGCGTTCCTCATCCTCAACCCATTCCTCGAACTCAGGCGCATAGTAAAGCGGCCTCACCTGCTCGCGGGTTTCATCGCCCGCAACCCGATATTCCAGCAGAGCGCCGCTAAGAATGGCTCTGTCTATTGTTGACATATAAGGTAACAACCGTGTCGTAAATAGGGCGTGGATGAAATGCGCGTGATGTTGTCGATGTGTCGCATTATCTAGCTTTTCCCCAAATGGGTGAGAAAAGCTTACATATTCCCGCGTTGGCGCCTAGAGCATCACCTCGTACTTGCCGATCATGACCCGGGCGATGCGGGTTTCATCGCCGTCGCGGAGCATGTCATCGGTCAGCGGGATCTTGCCGGCCCATTTGGGGTTGGATGAGCGCGCCTCGAGCGCATAGCCGGCGCGATCGCGCACCAGGGCCTTCAGCGTGGCTTCAACAAGGCCGCCCCGCAGGCGTTCGGCCACAACAATCAGGTCGCGTCCCTTGGCCTCGAACTCCCTGAGCAGGCCTTCCAGGCCGTCAACGGGCAGGGCCATTTCCAACGGCACGGTGTTCACATAGGCGCCCGGCTGAGCGATGAGGTCGCAGCTGTCGCCGCGCACGCGCAGAGCGAGCTGGGCATCCTTGGGGAAGCGGGGGTGCGGGATGAAGGGAATGGATTCCCCGGTATCAAGCATCTCGATTGCCTCTTGCCAAACTCCGGCGGCGATTTCGCCAATGACGGGTATCTCGCCGGAAGAATGCACCTCAATCAATGCTTTACCGTGATCGCGATTATGTTTGACGTCGACGCCTTTAGGCGGCGTCCCCTTGCCGGTTAGCAGCCAAGCCTCATCAGTTCTGAAAGCCTTGGCGTAGCGCACCGCAACCTCATTTTTGAGTCCGCGTCTTCCGCTTTCGTGGGCCCGATAAGTCGTCTCGTTCCAGCCGAAGGCCCTGGCGGCATCGGTTGCGTTAGCATAGCCCGCACATCGGCGTGCTGCCTGTAGGCGCTCGTACATCTCGTTCATGAGACGCTCCGTATCGCATTCGGCGAGACAAAAGGTCTTGTATGTGCGCGAGACGTTTTGTATCGTGGCGCTCATGAAAACCATCTCCGACATTATTGGCCAGTGGCCGGACGGACTGACCACGTTCTGTGATGATGTCCAAGTAAACCCGTTTCGCGCCAAGAAATGGGCGGCCCGGAATTCAATCCCCGGCCCTTACTGGCGCGCTATCGTCACCGCTGCTGAGAAACGCGGCATTGAAGGCGTCACCTATGACGTACTTGCCGAGATAGCTGCTGCTTCCAGCGACAAGGTGCCGGCGTGATGTCGGGCTCATCCTCACTTCCCCTTAATGCGGAGTCCTTCCATCATGACGGACATGACGGATGCCGAGTTCAAGCAGGCCGAGGGCCAGCGCATTCTGGCCGGTCTGGGCGCGATTGCGGCCCTGCCGGGCGCAGGACTTGTGACCGGGACGGGGGCGGGCGCGCCGCTGTTCGCGGCGGCGCTGTGCTGTGTGGCGCTGGCGTATCTGTTCTGGCTGTATACGGACGGGGTGTACGCCCTGTCGGTGCATCTGAAGCGCCGGGCCGCGCTGGGCGCCTGGCGTTCGCGGCTGCTGGCCGTGGGTATCCCGTTTCAGGTGACCACACTGATCATGGCCATTCTGACTGTGCTGTTGACCCTGTGCGGGTTCGCCGGAGAGCGGGCGGACATCGCCTTGCCGATCAGCGTACAGGCCGGCTTCGCGCTGGCGCTGGGCTGGGGCCTCGTATGCGCGGCGCTCGCCTTCTTCGGGCAGGTCGCGCTGGGTCGGCTTCGCCGGGCAGCGCGGATGGCTATCGCCCCTCAAGACTGAGCCTCACTGACAAGCTTGAGGTGCGGGCGGCCCGGCGCCGCCCGGCGGCGCGCGCACTGTGCCGCGTCCATCTCTCGCGCCCGGATCTCGAGCTCGACGGCCTGACGCATCAGGCGGACGCTTTCGGCGCGCAGTTCGCGGGCGCTGGGCTGGGCGGTGTGTCTGGTCATGCGGGCATCATTGCGCGCCGCCTTTCGCCTGTCATCGCACATTCAAATCAGAACACCACGGGAACGGGGAGCGCATCATGATGGACGCCCAGACCGCACGAGACCTGGAACAATGGTTCGCAGGCCAGTTCAAAGCCATGCCCGGCGGCTTCGAGGGTGCGTGCTCCCTCCCTGATTGCCCGATCACCGCCCGCAAGCTGGGGGAAGCCTCGCGCGCTCTGGCGCGGGTCAGCCTAGCTGATGCGTTGTATCTGTGCGCCGCGAAGGGGCGGGCTGATCTGCTGCGCATGCTGGCTGACCAGATCGATGGCGGGGAGAGCGCCACTCAGGCGCTGGCCCGGCTGGCCCGCGCCGCCTTGTACAGCACCGCGCATCTGGCCGAACGGGTGGAGCGCGCCGAAGAGGATGGCGTCTACACCGCCGCAGAAGTTCATGAGCTGCAGCAGGACTCCGCCAAAAACCTGCAATCGGCTGTGGCGGTGAACGAGGCCACCCAGAAGCTGAACCCCGGGCCGGTGACGCGCCAGCGCGCCGTGGCGGAATAGGGGGCTCACATGGCTATGTCCCTGACCCACAAGCAAGCGCGCTGCCTGCTGCTCATCCAGACGTGTATCGAGCAGAACGGGATGGCGCCGTCCTATCGGGAAATGCGTGTCGCCATGGGCATCGCCAATATCAGCGGCGTTGCGGCCCTGATTGAACGCCTCAAGAAGCGAGGGCGCATCAGCACCCGGTTTGGACAAAAGCGCTCTATCGAAGTGCTTGTGCCGCTCACTGCTGCCGAGATCGCTTGCGCCAAGGGCAAACAGTCTTTGCCGGATGCTTTGCGCGCCATGGCCGACCGGCTTGAAGCGCGGGAGGTGGCGTGATGACGGCCCTAACGCTTGACCTCTCCCCCGCCGCCACCAAGCGTCTGAAGGCCATGGAGCAGCGTAACCGCGCCCGCGCGCGCAAGGCCGGTGTGCCGGTGGCCCCGGTGGACTTCATCGCCGTTCTGAAAGCGCAGAACTGGGCGTGCTGCATCTGTGGCGAGGCGATGGACCCTGAACTGATCGTTGAGGGCAAGGTCCATGAAAGCCGCGCCATCAGCCTTGAACATGAGATCCCGATCGGCGTGGGCGGCGGCCATGTGCCGGGCAATGTCTATGGCGCGCACTGCCGCTGCAACCTGAAAAAGGGCAATGAGCGCGATACGGGCGATGCGGCCTGGTGCGTGCGGATGCAGAAGAAGCACGGCCCGGTCGAGAAGATCCTTGTCGCGGCTGGCGAGACGCCCGCCAAGGCGAAGCGCCGGATCGAAAGCCGGGGTTTCCAGAATGGCCGCAACGGCCCCTTCAAGACACCGCTGGGCGGCAAGACCGTGCGGCGGAAGGGGGGGTGATGGCTGTTCGCATTCTGGTTTCTGATGTGATGGACGGGCTCGCCGCGCTGGGAGATGACAGCGTGGATTGCGTCGTGACTTCGCCGCCCTATTGGGGTTTGCGCGATTATGGCGTTGAGGGGCAGTTGGGACTTGAGCCCACGCTTGCCGAGCACATCGCCGCCATGGTGGCCGTGTTTGAAGAGGTGCGCCGGGTTCTGAAGCCCACCGGGACGCTCTGGCTGAACTATGGCGACTGCTACGCCAGCACCCCGAATGGGCGCAGCGCGGCGGACACCAAGGCCGCCGGCACGGATGACCGCACCTTCCGGGACAAACCGTTCTCGACGGTTCAGGGTGTCCTGAAGGCCAAAGACCTGTGCATGATCCCGAACCGCCTCGCCATCGCCCTGCAAGAGGCTGGCTGGTGGGTGCGCAGTGAGATCATCTGGGCAAAGCCGAACCCGATGCCGGAAAGCGTGACGGATCGGCCAGCCGGATCGCATGAGAAGATATTCCTTCTCACCAAATCGCCCCGCTATGCCTATGACGCGGATGCGGTGCGTCAGGGTCTGGCGCAGTCCAGTGTTGAACGTTTCTCACAGGACATTGCCTCGCAGACTGGTTCAGACCGCGCCCATGCGGGCGGCAAGACCAATGGTCGGATGAAGGCGGTGGGCAAGCCGAAAGCCCGAGGCCACGCCCGAGAGCATCAGGGCTTCAAGGACTCCTGGGACCAGATGACCCGCGAAGAGCAGCAGGCCAATGGCCGCAACCTTCGCAATTGGGAACCTGCGCCCGTCGAAGTCTGGCCCATCGCCACCCGTCCTTTCAAGGATGCGCACTTCGCGACTTTCCCGCCTGAACTGGCTGCGCGCTGCATCAAGGCCGGTTGCCCAGCTGACGGTGTGGTCCTGGACCCGTTCGGCGGCGCCGGGACCACGGGACTTGTGGCGGATCAGCTTCGCCGTGACGCCATTCTTGTCGAGTTGAACCCCGAGTACGCCGAGATGGCCGCGCGTCGGATCGAAGACGCCGCGTCCCTGTTGGCGGATGTGCGCCTTGAGCGCCCCAAGCAGGAGGCATGCGCATGACCGATCATTTCGACCCCATGGAAGCCAAGCGCCGCGTCGACAACGCCAGCCGAGGCCACAAGCAGATCATGCTGGGCCGCAATTACGAGCGCTGCCATGACGCCCTGCGCCGCTGGACGAAGCTGAGCCGGTCCCTGGCTGAGCTTCCCGCTCTGGATCGTGCCGCCATGCGGGAGATCGAGAGGGGCGCGCATGGTTAAGCACAACCTGACCACCGCCCAATGGGAGCGGGTTCTTGAGGTCTATCAGGCCTGCCGCGCCCATGGACATGAGTATGCCCAGGCCGTGATCGAGACCCACAAGGCGCTGGGTTACGCCGAGGCCGATGTGCGCGCCGTCATCGAGGATTTTGAATACATCAACGAAGGGAGCGCGGCATGATTGCGAGCGGCGCCCGCAAGATCGACATCGTGACGCGCCATCTGCGCTTCTCTCCGTCCAAGTCCATGGATGAAATCGGCAGGATTGCGGGCGTGTCTCCATCTTATATCTCGCAGATCAATCGAGACCTGAAGATTCGCACCCAGACCAAGGCAGGACCGCGCGCGAACATCAGTGAGATGGAAGCGTTGGCGCTGGCCGATCTTCAGGCCGCCCTTGCGGATTATGAGACACCGAAAGATCGCCAGCTCATGCTGGAAGGATATCGCCGCGCCGCCGTGTCACTTCTGTCAGAGGTGGGCGGCTGATGCTGGATCATGATGATTACAACCCGGCCCATCCCCTGGATGACGACGCCTACGCGCCGCCCAGCAATATTGAAGCGGAGCAGGCTTTTCTGGGTGCGTTGCTGTTTGAGAACGAGGTTTATTGGTCCGTCTCGGCGTTCCTGACCGCTGATGACTTTTACGATCCGCTTCACGGCCGCATCTATGCGGAATGCGCACGGTTGATCGGCGCGGGGAGTCTGGCGGACGCAGTGACGCTGAAAGACCGGTTCGCCAGTGATGAAGGCATCGCTCAGGTGGGCGGCGTCCGGTATCTGGCCGATCTGATGTATGAGCGCGCCGAGGCGCGTTCAGCGCCCGAGTACGCCCGGCAGGTTCATGATCTGGCCAAGCGCCGAGCGCTGATTGCAGCCGGTGAGGGGCTGATCGTATCGGCCCGCCGCCCTGAAGACGATCAGAGCGCCGATGACGTGCTGGAAGCGCATGAGGGCGCCATCTTCGCGCTGGCTGAGAAGACGCCCGCCGCCCGCAAGGGTCCGGTGAGTTTTCTGGATTCGGTGCGCGCCCAGCTGGACCGTGTGGACGCCTCGGTGAAGTCGGGTAAGGGCCTTGCGGGCCTGTCCACGGGGTTGATGGACCTTGATAACCGTCTGGGCGGACTGTGCCGGTCTGACCTGATCATTCTGGCCGGTCGGCCGAGCATGGGCAAAACCGCGCTGGCCACGAACATCGCCTTTAGCCTGGCCCGGAAATTTCACGCCGAGACGGACGCCGAAGGCCGGGAAGTGGTGAAGGCCGGCGGGCGCGTGGCGTTCTTCAGTCTTGAGATGAGCCATGAACAGCTGACAGGCCGTATTCTGGCCGATGTATCTGGCATCAGCACGCATGACCAGCGCCGCGGGCGGTTGAACCGCGATCAGCTGCAAGACCTGCACGAGGCGGGTCGTGAGATCGAGCACGCCCCGCTGTGGATCGATGATCAGGGCGGTCTGGCCATCGGCCAGCTGTGCGCCCGTGCGCGGCGCCTCAAGCGCATGTACGGGCTGGACGTCATCGTGGTTGATTACATCCAGCTGGTGACCTGTGCGGGCTATGCCGGGCAGCGCGTGCAGGAAGTGTCCGCCATCACCCAGGCGCTGAAGGCGTTGGCCAAGGAGCTGGATGTTCCGGTGCTGGCGCTGTCCCAGCTGTCGCGTCAGGTGGAGAACCGGGACGACAAGCGCCCGCAACTGTCGGATTTGCGGGAGTCCGGATCCATCGAGCAGGACGCCGATGTGGTGCTGTTCTGCTATCGCGAGGAATACTACCTCGAGCGGCTGGAACCGAAGATCGGCACCGCTCAGCACGAAGAGTGGGAGCTTCAGATGGCCGACGCCCGCAACCGGGCAGAGGTGATCATTGGAAAGCAGCGCCACGGGCCCATCGGGGTGGTGCCCCTGCACTTTGACGCCAACACCACGAAATTTTCAGATCAAGACCGGAGGGACGGGCAATGAGCTTTGATGCCGTTACCTGGGCCGTGAAGGCCCCATGCCAGTCGGGCAATGAGAAAGCGATCCTGCTGATCATCGCGAACTATGTTGGCGTTGACGGAACCTGCTATCCGGGTCAGGCGACCATCGCCCAACAGGCGTGCTGCAGTGAGAAGACCGTCGAGCGCGCGCTGAAGGCGTTTGAGGAGCGGGGGTGGATCGAACGCACCCCGCGCCGGCGCCGGGACGGCTCGCGCACGTCCGACCTGATCACTCTGTTGCTGGTTCCGCACCCGGAACCCATTGAGAACGCACAACCCGACACCCTGTCGGATAGGCCGGAACCAACCCGACACCCTGTCCAGACCAACCCGACACCCTGTCCAAAGTCACCCGACACCATGACGGGGCTCACTACGTTTGAAGCGCCAGAGGAACCATCAGGGGACACAGGGCGCGCGAAGCCGGGATTGGACCAGAAGGCCTGTGATCTGTTCTGGGAGGCTTACCCGGAAGCGGGACGGGTGAATTTCGCCCGGTCGAGCCTGCCGATCGCGCTGGGTCGCCATGTGGCTCGCCTGAGATCGGTGGAGCGGTTGATCGGCGCGGCCCGGAACTATGCCGCCGCCATCCGCAAGCAGGACACCAAGCCCAAGGCGCTGGGGAACTGGTTGGCCGATCCGGCCCTGGTGGACCAATACGCCCCACCAGAAGCCCCCCAAGGGTCGGATACGCTCACGGACCCTGCCTCCATCAGCGACCGCCAATGGCGCAGCTATGTCGGGTATTTCCACCGCAAGGGCGACTGGGCCGGGCCGGGGCCGCGCCCGGATCGAGACGGCTGCCTCGCGCCGCAGAGCGTGCTGGATGAGTTCGGCTTCGCCAAGCGTGAGGGGGATGCGGCGTGACCTTCGAGCAATTCGCCCAGGCCCATGCTGGCCGGGATTTTCCAACACATGACGCGTTCACCGCTGAAGTGGCCCGCGCTGGGCTGTCAGACGCCGACAGGCAGCGCGCTTACGAGGCGTGGCGTCTCGGGTGGGGCAGGGCTGTTTCGGGCGGTGGTGAGCTGATTTCAGGCCCGCGCGGACGCGTGAAGACATGGAGCTAGGGATGAGCATTGAACTGGAAGCGCTGAAGATGCTGGCGACGAACTATCGCAGCCGGTTGGAGCGCCTGGCGAACATCCGCGAGCCCATGGCGCCTCGGGATATGTCGGGAGTGGAGGCGACAGCTTTCCGCGCTGGGGCCGCTGCCATGCGTGACCAGCTCACCGAAGTCTTTGGCGACATCGCCCGGGATGAAGCGGCTCTGCACAAAGGAGCGAAGGCATGAAGCGCGTGATTATCGAGAGCCCCTATGCGGGCGATTTGGATGCGAACGTGGCCTATGCGCGTGCGTGCCTGAAAGACAGCCTGTTGCGGGGTGAGGCTCCGATTGCCTCGCACCTTCTGTACACCCAACCGGGCGTTCTGAATGACGACAAGCCCGATGAACGCGCGCTGGGCATCGATGCTGGCCATGCGTGGATGAGCGCCGCCGATCTGGTGGTGGTCTATCACGATATGGGCGTGACCGAAGGTATGCAGGCCGGGATTCGCCGGGCGTTTGCCGAGGGCAGGGCCGTGGAATTTCGCAAGCTCGACGGGTGCGTGATGCCCGTGCGCTCCCATATCGTCACCTGCTCGCCTGCAGACCTGCCCGCTGATGACCCCCGGTACGACTGGGCCGGGTTCGCAAGCCAAAGCAAAGCCGCCGTCATGGACAGTCTGGCATTGCCAACCACCATCGTTGACGGCCCCTCTGAAGGCTTCACCACAGCCTGGTCTTGCCCCCTAACTGGCATCCCGTATGCCGATGTGGACAGGCTGCTTAATGGCTGGTCAGAAGGGGTCACCGCCACGGAGGCCGCCCAGAATGGCTAATACCCGAGGCCAACAGCGCGCCGCTGCCCGTCTTCGTCAGCCCAAGCGTCGGCTTTCCATCACGAGCCGCGAAATCGAGCTGTGCGAGTCCCTGATCTGGTTTGTGCTGGCCACGAAGCCGCAATGTGAAATCCGCGCCGAGAAGGTGATTGCGGAGATGATTCCGGGCGTGTTCGTGTTCACCCCTCGCAGCACGCGCACCATCAAGAAGCCCCGCCATCGCAAGGGTGAGCGGCCCTATCGTGAAATCGAGGTCAGCGCTTATCCGCGGTATCTGTTCATCGGTGTTCCCGAGGTGTGGGGAGGGCTGCCCTGGCACGCGTTGGCCCCTGTGAGCTTCCTGACGGGCTATATCGCTGATCCGTTCGGAAATCCCTATCGCTTGCGGTCCAAGGCCGTGGAGACGGTCATGCGCGCCAGCACGACACCCCTGTTCAAGGGCCGGGACCGCGAAGAAGAAGAGGCTGCCTTCTGCGAGGTGTTCTACCCCTCTGAAATGACGATGGGCGTTGGCGCGCTGTCTTCGTTCTCAGGCCAGATCATCGCCACCCGCGGCGGGTATGCCGAGTTCGACACACAGAGCGGCCCGCTCAAGATCCCGTTCGAGATGCTGCAGGCGTGTGCGTGATGGCTTTAACCTTGACAGAGGGCATGGGCTTTGCCCATGATGCGCGATGTAAGGGGCAGCGGCCGCCGCATGACGGAGGGGCCGGGCCTACGGGCAGAGACGCCTGATAGGGTCAATGTGTCCTGAGTTTCCCAAGATGCGCTGCGTTCACTTTGTCGGCTTCCGGGGTGAAGAATACTGGTCTGCGGTCAGAGCATTCGGCCCACCGGATTACATTCACCGGGGCTGGGACAAGCGGGCGCGCCGAGAGATAGATTTTGCGGTGGATTTGATCGTATTCGCGACCGGGCCACACGATCAGGCCCCAAGGGTCTACAGCTATGACGACATAGACCGCGCCCTGACCACCTGACTGGCGCGCGGGAACGAGGCAAAGTCGGCTGGTTGCGGTTCCCATGCCGTCTCACGCACTAAACCGCACAGCCCCGCTCGCTTCGGCAGGCGGGGCTTTCTCTTATCGGTCAGGTGGTCTCTGGCGCTTTCCACGGTGGAAGGCCATAGGCCAGCGCCGCACAGGCCAGCCCGATGTGATAGGGTGCGCCTTCGTCCTTGTACTTCTTGATGCTGTTGCGAGACATGCCGCCCAGGGCGCGCGCCGCCTGAGCATCCTTGAAGCCCATATGATCTAGCCAGGCTGTGAAGTCTTTGCCGGTCATGCTGATCTCCGCTATAAGGAGGGAAGGCAGCCCCGGTTTGGACCCGGAGCCGCCCTCCTTCTTACCTGCGGCTGGTGACGTACAGGGCGGCCAACCCGATCACCAGTTCGCAGGCTTGAAGGATGAGAAGCGAGACTTCAAAGATCGTCATCGTTCTCTCCTTCTGCGCTTCCGGGGTGCACGATTGCCTCCCGCTCTGCGCATGATCAATATGCTCAAAAATGAGCAGATAAGCAAGCATAAATGCGCATAAATGAGCACTTTTCTGCGTCAAGTGGGAAGGGTGTTTGATGCGCTTTGCCAATCTCAATCACGGAGGCGAACATGACCACTTGCTCTGCATGCAGGCATTGGAGCCAGACCGGGGCCGGGAATGCCCAAAAGGTCGGTGAGTGCCGCCGCTCGGCTCCGTCGCCGTCCACAACGGGCGGCCCGGATCACCAAGCCGCATGGCCGAAAACCCTTGAGCTTGATAGTTGCGGGGAGTTTACGGCGCGTAAGGTTGAGGCCATTGAAAAGCGCGCCGAAGAGCTGCGCACGCCTCGGCGGGTCACCAAAGGCGGGACTGGCCGTCGCAAGCGTTAGACCATGGCCCGCGCAGGGTTTGACATCAGGACCAATGTCAGGGAGTTCAAACGGGGTCTGAACCGGGTAGAGCGGCAACAGCTGCCCTTCGCCACCTTCCTGGCTGTGAACAAGACGGCGACTGACGCTGTAGTTCATAATCAGCGTCAGATGCAGCGCTATATCGACCGGCCCAAGCCGTTCACCATCCGAGGCGTCTATGCCCGGAAGGGGCGATACATGCGCGGTCGGCGTCGGCGCGGTATGGGTGAGGCCATCGCTGAGGCCTCGCTGATGTGGCGTGAGTTTGCTGGCAAAGGCGTTGCAGCAAAGAAGTACCTTCGGCCTATCGTCTATGGCCAGCCGCGCCGGGCCAAGCGTCACGAGATCGCCTTGCGACGGCGTGGCTTCCTCGGACCGAATAGCTTTCTAGCTCCTGCGCCCGGGCAGAGGTTGAACCAGTATGGCAACCTGACCGGCTCACGGTATGTCCAGATATTGAGCGCGCTCGGATCATTTCAGGAGAACGGGTACGTCGCCAATCGCACGGCTCGTTCTGCCGCCCGCAATCAACGCCGCAAGAACTACTTCTACGCCAAGCAGGGCGGGGCTCTTCACCCTGGCGTGTACGAGCGCGCACGCTCGGGCAAGATCAAACCTGTCCTGATCGAGATCAACCAGCCCCGCTATGAGCGGCGCTACGACTTCTTCGGGATATCTGATCAGTTCGTTGCCCGGATGCTGCCCATCAACCTGCGCCTGTCCATGCGCCGCGCGATCCAGACCGCAAGGTAGGGTGTGGCCTGAGCGCCACAGCCGCAGCTACCCCACCCCCACCCGGCTAGGTTCTTCCAAGGGGTAGGGGGATCGTGGGTAAGTTCGATCCCCGTTTTGTCTCTAGCCATAAGGTTTTCAGGCCGGGCTTTCTTCTTTTTCGAGTGAGGATGCGGCGGTGGCGAGAACCTATTCAGGGCTAGAGGTCAATCGCTCAAAGCTCGCTGAAATCTTTGGTGTTTCCGTTGACACGGTTTCCGCGTGGGTAAAGCGCGGCTGTCCGGCTTTGGAGCGTGGCCGGAAAGGAGTTGAGTGGAAGTTCAACACCGCTTCGGTCTCGGGTTGGCTGGTGGAGCAAGCTCAGGAGCCTTCACCGCCTGAAGGTGACGCGCGTCCCGCGCCGAACTTCGACAAAGAGCGCGCCCGTCGAGAGCAAATTGACGCTGACCTTGCGGAGCTCAAGCTGCGCCGGGAGCGCGGCGAGCTCATCGAGCTTGAGACGATCCTGTCTGCGGTGCGGTCCGAGTATGCGGTTGTGCGGACCCGGTTCGGTTCCCTGCCGGGCCGCCTCGCCGCCCAGATCGACCCGACCCGCGCCATTGAGCTTCAGCCGATCATAGCCGACCAGGTGGATGACATTCTCCGGGAGTTAAGCGTGGATGACGATCTCGCCGCCCAACTTGACGGCGATGGCGAGGGCTGTGACGGCGCTGCGGACGATACGCCGCTCGACGCTGAAGCCGACGCCTCGCCGGAATCTGATCGAGTGGGCTGACGAGTTCCGCCGCTTGAGTGCGCGCGCCGCCGCCCAGCCGGGACGCTGGCGCACGGCCACAGTTCCCATGGCGCTCGGGCCGACCGCCGCCGTAACAGATCCGCGCGTGCGCTTTGTGTCGGTCATGGCTCCGACGCAGGAATTCAAGACGGAGCTGATCAATAACGCCGCCGGGTATTACGCCCATCAGGACGCCTCACCGATCTTGCTAGTCCTGCCCACGGTGAACCTGGCCGAATCCTACACCAAGGATCGTCTGGACCCGCTTGTTGACGAGACGCCGGCGCTTGCCGCCATCGCGCCGCCGAAGAAGTCGCGTTCACCCGATCGCACGCTCGACCGTCTGGCTTTTGAGACGGGCGCGGTGATCGACATCGTGGGCGCCAACAGCCCGACTGATCTGGCCTCGCGTCCCAAGCGCATCGTCCTGGCTGACGAAATTGACAAATACCCGCCGAGCGCAGGCAAGGAGGGTGACCCGCTCGCTCTCGCTGAAGAGCGCCAGTCCACCTTCTGGAACGCCAAGTCAATCCGGGCTTGCTCTCCCACCCAGAAGGGCTTCTCGCGGATCGGGCGGGAGTATGAAATGAGCGATCAGCGCAGGCTATTCGTGAAGTGTCCGCACTGTGACGAGGCGCAACCGCTGACCTTTGACCGGGTTCGATGGGACAAGGACGAAAACGGGCAGCACATGCCCGAGACTGCGGGTGTGGTCTGCAAAGGCTGCGGCACGATCTGGACGGAGGCCGAGCGCCGCAAAGCCATTCAGGCGGTCGCGCTTGAGCCTGATTTCGGCTGGCGTCAGACCAAGCCCTTTCGCTGCTGCGGTGAAGACCACAAGCCGCTGAACTGGACCGACGGCGGGCACTGGAATGAACACGGTGAGGCCTGCTGTCCGAAGTGCTCAAAACCCGGCGTGCCGGTGCGGCATGCAGGTTTCAACGCCTCGAAGCTCTATTCGCTGACGCAAAGCCTTGAGCAGACGGTGCGAAAGTTCCTGTCGTCCAAAGATGACCTGTCGCTTTTGCAGGTGTTCACGAACACCCAGCTTGCAGAGCTCTGGGAGGAAAGCGGCACGGCGGTTGATCCTGAAAGCCTGTTGGCGCGCCGCGAAGCCTACGGCCCAGACAATATCCCGTCTGGCGCTCTGGTGCTGACGGCGGGCGTGGACGTCCAGGACAACCGGCTTGAATGCGAGATTGTGGGCTGGGGCGCGGGCCGTGAGAATTGGGGAGTAGAGTATCACGTCATCCATGGCGATCCTTCTCAAGATCAGGTCTGGCATGAGCTCGATCAGATTCTGTTGCGCAGCTACCGCCGCGATGACGGCGCCCTGATGCGCATTCAGGCGGCGTGCATCGACTCCGGCGGTCACCATACCGAGCGCGTCTATGCGTTCACAAAGCCGCGCTTTGGTCGCCGTGTTTATGCGATCAAGGGTGATGGCGGCCCGGCAAAGCCGATATGGCCCAAGCGGGCGTCCAAGTCCAAGACCCGGCAAGTTCTCTTCATGGTCGGCACGAATGCCGCCTCTGACCAGATTTACGGCGATCTAAGGGTCAAGCGTCCTGGCGCAGGGTATTGCCACTTCGCCGCGAATTACGATCAGGCGTGGTTCACTCAGCTACTCGCCGAGCGTCTGGTTCGCAAGCGCGTCAACGGGCAGGACGTGCGTGTTTATGAGTGCCCGAAGGGGACGCGGAATGAAGCCCATGACTGCCGCCGTTATGCGCTCGCTGCTCTTCACGCCTTGCCTCGGCAACTGCCCCCTGGATCGATCCCCGTTTCAGAGCCCCAGCCGACGCAGGAAGCGCCGGAAGTCGAACAGGCGCCTCAGCCCGCGCCGGCCAAGGCGCCCGTAAAACGCAAGTCCCGCCCCCGGCGCGGGCTCAACACCACCGGCAGGAGCTGGCTATGAGCACTCGCTATTCGCAAGCCGATCTTGACGCTCTCAACGCCGCCATCGCCACCGGCGCCAAAAGCGTCAGCTATAACGGCCAGCGCGTGGACTATCGCGACCTTGCCGAGATGAAGTCGGTCCGGGATGAGATGGAGCGTGAACTTGGCGTGGTCAAAACCAAGCGCCGCTCGCGCGCCGTTTTTGCTCGGGGGCTGTAGTCATGGGCTGGTTCACTAAGGCGCTGGGCGCCGTGGCGCCTGAAGCGGCGCTCAAGCGCGCCATGGCGCGCAAGGCGCTCGAAGTTGCCGAGAAGCGTAACTATGACGGCGCATCAAAAGGCCGGCGCATGAAGAACTGGAACCCGCGCGGCACCAGTGCAAATGCAGAGATCGGCCCGGCCATCCAGACTTTGCGCGCTCGCGCCCGTGACTTGGACCGCAATGACGGCTGGGCCAAGCGCGGTGTGGAGATCGTTTCCGAGTGCTCGATTGGCGGCGGCATCATTCCCAAGCCTGAAACGGGCAAGGATCGTCTCGACAAGGAGATCGCTCAGGCGTTCGCTGACTGGTCTGAATTCTGTGATGCTGAAGAGCAAGCGGACTTCTACGGCCTGCAAGACCTCGCTGTTCAGACCATCGCTGTGTCAGGTGATGTACTGATCCGCCGCCGTCGTCGCCGCTCTGATGAAGGGCTCTCTGTCCCGCTTCAGCTTCAGCTGATGGAGCCGGACCATCTTGATTTGACCCACATCAAGAACAACAACACCGGCTTTGACATCATCAACGGGATTGAGCTCGACCGCATTAACCGCCGCGTGGCGTACTGGTTGTACCAGACCCATCCCGGCGAGGTGGGGCTTTACCGCCCCATGCGCTTTGACAGCCAGCGAATCCCGGCTGACCAGATCGCGCACGCCTATCGAAAGACACGCCCCGGCCAGCTTTCGGGCGTGCCGTGGCTGACGGCCGCTATGATCGATCTGCGGGATCTTGGCGAATACGAGAACGCCGAACAGGTGCGCAAGAAGGTCGAAGCCTGCTTTGCGGCCTTCGTCACCACGTCAGACCTTTCCGACCCCGGTCTCCTGGGTGAGGAAGGCGAAGACGATATCGGCCGGCTTGAAACGCTTGAGCCGGGCATGATCGAATATCTTGAGCCTGGCGAAGATGTCTCTTTCGCTCAGCCCTCACCGTCATCCGGCTATGACAGCTATACCCGCGCCCGGCTTCACAAGATCGCCACGGCCATGGGCATGCCCTATCAGCTGCTGACCGGCGATGTCAGCCGGGTGAACTGGTCGAGCTACAAGGCGGGGATCGTGCCGTTCAAGGCCATGATCCGCCGTTTTCAGAAGCGCACCATTCTGCCGATGGTTTGCCGCCCCGCATGGCGCTGGTTCATCGAAAGCGCCTTCGCGGCGGGCCGCATCTCTGAGCTGAACTATGGCGTTCAGTGGACCCTACCCGGGTTTGAGCCCATCGACCGGCAGAAAGAGCTGTTGGCGGACCAGATGGAAGCGCGCATCGGCAAGGCGTCGATGACCGAGCTTATCCGTGCGTCGGGTCGCGACCCGGAGGCGGTCATCGCTGAAATCAAGGCGTGGACCAAGCTGGTGGATGAGCAGGAGCTCGTATTCGACAGCGATCCGCGCAAGACCTCGAACGCTGGTCTCACTCAGGCCCGCCCGGACGGCACTGTTCTGCCTCCGACCGACATTTCCGACGACAACCCCGCAGAGGAGTAAGCCATGCCGAAGGACATGGACGAGACGGTCAAGCTCTCCCGGCTTGGCCGAACGGCAGAGGTGCGCGCGAGCACCGTTGATGAAGATGCTCGCACGGTAGAAGTGACCTGGACTGCCGGCGCCGCCGTGCCGCGCTACATGCCCGGTCTTGGCCGAGTTCTTGAGGAACTTGAAGTCAGCGCCGCCGCCATTCGGCTTGACCGGCTGAACAATGGCGCACCCTTCCTGAACACGCATTCTGACTGGTCCCTTGAGCACGTGATCGGCGTTGTCGAGCGTGCATGGATTGAGGACGGCGAGGGTCGAGCGATCATCCGTTTTTCGGCCCGCGAAAGCGTTGAGCCGATCTGGCGCGATGTGGTCAGCGGCATCCTTCGCAATATCAGCGTGGGCTATCGGGTCCATGGCTATGAGGTGATCGACGGTGATGACGAAAGCGTCACCCGTGTGATCGCGCGGGATTGGGAGCCGATGGAGATTTCCGCGGTTCCTATCGGAGCGGACGACATGGCGGGGTTCCGCTCCCAGAACGACGAAAATCCCTGCCACATCAAACGGGCGGAGCCCGCACATTCTGAAATGGAGACTCCCATGACGGAGAAGACCCAGGGCGCCGCTCCCGATGGCGGCACCGTGACTGAGCAGCGCTCGGAAGCGGACATCAACGCAGCGAAGGCTGAGGCTGTGACGGTGGAGCGCAAGCGCGTTGCCGACATCAATGCGGTTGGCGCCAAGTTCATTGGTCGCGGCCTTGAACAGGGCGACATCACCAAGGCCATCAATGACGGCCTGAGCGTCGACGCCGCCCGCGCGACTTTCCTTGACAAGCTGGCGGACGCTGATGACGCGCCGGGTGAAACCCGCGCCCGTCTCAGTGTCAATCAGGACGAACAGGACACCCGCCGCGCGCTGGCGATCAACGCGATCGAGCATCGCCTCAATCCCAAGGTCGAGCTTGAGCAAGGCGCCCGCGAGTTCCGCGGCATGTCGCTTCTGCGCATGGGTGAAGAACTGCTGCAGGCGCGCGGCGTCAAGGTGCGCGGCATGAGCCGTTCGGAAATCGCCAAGGCCATGCTGTCGCGCGGCGCCCACGGCACCAGCGACTTCCCGTTCATCCTGGCCAATGTGGCGAACAAGAGCCTGCGCGCGGCTTATCAGGCCGCCCCGCAGACCTTCCGCGCAATTGTCAACCAGACCACGCTGCCGGATTTCAAGACCGTCAGCCGTGTTCAGCTGTCTGACGCTCCGTCCTTTGTGCGCAAGCTCGAGGGCGCGGAATACAAGTTCGGAACCATGGCGGAAGGCCGCGAGCAGTACCAGCTGGCGACCTATGGCCGTGGGCTGACCTTCACCCGTGAGATGATCATCAATGATGATCTGGCGGCGTTTGACCGCATCGTACGCCAGTTCGGCACCTCTGCGGCCAACCTGGAGTCCGATCTGGTTTGGGGCCTGATCACCGGCAACCCGGATATGTCGGACGGCACCGCGGTGTTCCATGCCAATCACGCCAACCTTGCGACTGCCGGCGCCATCACCATCGCCAATCTGGGCACTGCGCGGACCCTGATGCGCAATCAGCGCTCACTCGCGCCGGACGATGATACGGACGGCACGCTGCTGAACCTTGAACCGGCCTTCCTGGCTGTTCCGGCCGAACTGGAAACGGTCGCGCTGCAGTACACCCGTCAGACCTCTGTGGTCACGGATCCCGAAAAGCAGAACGTGTATGCGGGCAGCATGCAGCCGATTATCGAGCCGCGCCTTGCCTCGCTGAGCGGCGGTTCGGCTGATGACTGGTACCTGTTCGCTTCGCCCAACCAGGTGGACATCATCGAGTTCGCCTATCTCGAAGGCGAGCAGGGCCCGCAGATCGAGCAGATGGAAGACTTCGACACGGACGGAATCAAGCTGAAAGGCCGTCTCGATGTGGGCGCCGCCTGGATCGATCACCGCGGCGCGGTGAAAAACCCCGGCTCGTAAGGGCTGATCTTCTGAACTGAGACAGGGACGGGCGGCAATGAGCCGCCCGCTCTCGTTTCCGGCCTGAGAAAGGAAACCATCATGGCCAAGAATTTCATTCAGGACGGTCGCCTTCTGACCGTCACCGCCCCCGCCGCCGTGTCGTCTGGCGACATGGTGAAGGTGGGCTCCGTGTTCGGTGTGGCCCAAAACGACGCGGCCAATGGCGCGGATGTCGTTATCGACACCGAAGGCGTTCACACCCTTCCGGTGGCGTCTGCAGTCGTGGTCGCGATCGGTGACGCCCTCTACTGGGACGTTGCTGACGGCGAATTCAACAAGACCGCTGCGTCCAACTGGTATCTGGGCACTGCCGTCACCGCAGCGCCGAACGGCACCGCCGTTGTTCAGGTTCGCCTGAATGGCGCCATGCCTGCGGCTGCTGGCGCGTAAGCCATGGCTGGCCGCGTCTTTTCCGGCGTCGGTCGGGTCTTCACAAGCGCCCTGGGCGAGGGCGTCACCTACACCCCGCAGGGTGGGGCTGGCGTCTCCGTCCGGGGCGTCTTCACGCGCAATTACGTCGCTGTCGGCGCGGATGGTGATCTGTCAGTCGAGAGCGTCAGCCCTGCAGTCTCGGTTCGCGCAGCGGATGCGCCGAACGCCGCCCAGGGTGATGGCGTGACGGTGGGTGCTCAGGATTACACCGTGGTCGAGGTCCAGCCTGACGGGTTCGGCATGATCACGCTCATTCTTCACGAGGCCTGATCATGGCGCATGCCCGCACCCAGATCCGCGATCTGCTGGCGACCCGCGTGACCGGCCTTGAGACCTGCGGGGATCGTGTCTTCAAGAACCGGGTCAAGCCGCTGCCGCAAACAAGCCTGCCCGCCATCAACGTCATGTCCGGCGATGAACAGATGCAGGTTCTGTCCCAGGGCGTCAGCCGCCGCCTTGGCCGTGTCATGCAGGTGCATTTTGACCTGATCGCTGATGCGGATTCAGACGGTGCGGCGGACACGCTCGACACCATCGCCGCCGAGATCGAGGCGGCCATGGTCGAGGGCGCCTGGTCGTCCGCCCTTATCTTCTCCATCAGCCCGGTCAGCCTGACCGAGAGCTATGACGGTGAGGGCCGCAAGGTCATCGCCCAAGCCCGCCTCACCTATGAGGTGGAATACCACACGGCTGAAGGTTCAGCCGGTTCCGTTCTGGCCTAGCATGAAAGGAAACGCTCATGGCCACTTCCCACGGTAAAGCCGGACTGGTCAAAGTCGGCACTGATACGATCGCAGAGACCACCGGCTGGAGCCTCACCGAAACCGCCGAGACGGTGGATGACACCGCCCATGGCGACACCGCCCGGACTCATCTGGTCGGACACACCAGCTGGACCGCCTCAATCACTTGCCATCTGGATCCGTCCGACACGAGCGGGCAGGGCGCTTTGACAGTCGGCGCCAGCGTGACGATCAAACTCTATCCTGCGGGCGATACGTCCGGGGATCGTGAGTATTCGGGGACTGCGACGATCACCAGTGTTTCCCCGAATAACGCTCTGGATGCGGTGAATTCCGTTTCATTTGAGTGCCAGGGCAATGGCGCCCTGACCACGGGCGCGGTGAGCGCATAGCGATGGCCAACGCCACGACCAAGGGCGGCGGCTTTCTTCAGGCCGCCGCCGCCCGCCGCGATGCGGACGGCGCACTTACGCAAATCGCTGTCCCTGAATTCGCCGCCGAGGGAGAGCCCCCGGTCATCGTCTATGGCCGCAAACCCACCCCGGCGGACCGCGCCGCCATCGAGCGCGCCGCGATGGACGTTGAAACCGGCAAGATCAATCATGCCGAGGCGGCGGTGCGGACGGTGATCCAGCTTGCTTGTGATGAAACCGGCGACCGGCTGTTCACGCTTGAGAACGCCCAGTTCATGCGCAGCCGGGTTCCCGCCGATGTGATCGAGGCGCTGGCCTATCGGCTGAACGCCGGTCTGTCGCTTGCGGCCGCAAAAAAAAACTGAGCGAGAACCCGGACCTTCTTTACCGGCTGAACCTTGCCGAAAGGCTGGGGATGACCCTTGCACGCCTTGACGCCGAGATGACCTGTGATGAGCTGATGCTGCACGCCGCGCGTGATGTGCTCAGAGCAGAAGAGGCCAAGAAGGACGGGCGCTAGATCAAAGAGGCCGCCATGCCCCTTGGTATGCCGTCAGATTTCCGCTTTGACATCTTCGCCCGTGACCGGTCTGGCCCGGCATGGCGCGGGGTGGAGAACTCGGTCCAACGCACGCAGCGGGCCGCCGAGAGCTTTGGGCGCACACTGACTGGACTGCTTGCCGGCGTCAGCGCAGCCCTATTGGTGCGCGAGTTCATTCAGGTGGCGGACTCGGTCACCCAGCTTGAGGGGCGGATCGGGCTCTACACCGACAGTGTTGAAGAGGCCAATTCGGTCATTGCCGCTTTGTTCGACCGCTCCACCGAACTGGGGGCGTCTTTCGACGGGCTGGCTGAGACCTATGCTCGCATCGCGCCAGCACAGGACGCCCTGAACCTATCCACTCAGCAGATGCTGGATCTGTCAGAAGCCGTCGCCTCTGCCTTCATTGTCTCCGGGGCCTCCGCAGAGGAAGCGCGTAACGCTACCTTGCAGCTGTCCCAAGCCTTTGCCTCTGGCGAGCTTCGCGGTGAAGAGTTGCGCTCAGTCATGGAGCAAGGCCAGCGCATCATGCTGGCGCTACAGAATCAGACTGGTCTCACGACGGGTGAGCTTCGCGAGCTCGCAGAGCAGGGCGGCTTGACCGCTGATGTGGTCTCACGGTCGCTCCTAGCGGAATTGTCCACTCTGCGGTCAGAGCTGGATGAGATGCCAGAGACGGTTGGCCGGGCGGCCACGGCGCTGGGTAATGAGCTAGCCGCCGCCGTGAGCGACCTCAATGACGAATTAGGCGTGACGGCAGGAATTGCGCGCGTGCTGCGATATGTGGCCGATGACCTTCAAGCCATGCGTTCCGGTCTAAGTCCTGCGGTGGGGGACGCTACCGCTCTGGCTGAACAAATGGAGCGCATAGCGGCGGCTGAATCTGAAGTCGCAAGGCTGGCGTTCCGTGGCGCTGGCGTAAGTGTTATTGACGCCCAGGCGCGCCGCATTCTGGGCGCTGACCGGGTCGAAGAGATCCGGGATAGCATCGAGCGGGGCGAGAACTTCGGTACACAATACGCCGAGGCGCTTCAGGCCGCGCTTCTGGCGAAGCGCCTCGAGGTCCGCGAAGCAATCTTGTCGCTGACGGAGGTGGGCCCGGTTGACCCTGTGCGCGTTCGTCTGGGCGCTGGGGCCGGAGATGGCTCGAAGTCGCCAGCCAATCGCCTCTCCGCCACCGCCACCGGCATGGACGATCCGAGCAAGACCAACACGGCGCGCGAACTCGCAAGGATCGAGGCGGAGGCCAAGGCGGCCGCGTTGTCAGAGGAAAAACGCACGGCTGAAGAGCTGGGCCGTCTTCAGGCTCAGGCTTACAAGGATCAGCTGGGTGAAGATCGCGGCGCGTTCATGGATGAATTCGCGGCGGTGTTCGCGGGCGGCGCCAAGGCGGCATTTGACGGCGATCTTGAAGAGTTCCTGATCGAGCGCCTGCGTCAGGCTTCGTATCAGGGTCTGTATGACGCTTTCCAAGCGCTAGGTGGTTCTCTGTTTGATGGTTTGGGCGGCTCCAAGGGCGGGGGTTTTCTGGGTTCCGTGCTGGGCGTTTTCGGCTTTGGCGGCAAGCGCGCGGCGGGCGGCCCGGCCCGTCCCGGCATGGCGTATCAGTGGCAGGAGAATGGCCGCGAGTTCTTTACCCCTTCGGTTCCCGGCGAAGTGATCCCCGCCAGCGATATGGGCCGCGAGATCATCCGCGAGCGCGTTGTCGTGGTTCAGGTGGACAAGTCCCCTCTGTTCGAGACCGCCGTTCAGGAAGCCGCCGCGCCGGTGGCCGTGCAGGCTGCGCAAGGCGCCGTCCAGCAATCTCGGGCCGACATGGCCGGGCAGACCGCCCGCGCACGCAAGCGTTTGAGGTAAGCCATGGGATTGCTGTTGCCGTCAGGGCAGGTCCGCAACTGGTCGATCACGGTCACGCCGCGCGCCGCGCGGGCCATGTCCAGCTTTGAGACCAATATGAACCATATCACGCGCACCGGTCAGCACCTTGAGGCGCGGGTGCTTCTGGTCCCGATGACCCGTTCGGATGCGCTGGCCTGGTCTGATCTTGAAGAGCCTTTCGACACGCTGATCTGGCCGATCGATCAGGGCGATCTGGTTGCGGCGAATGAGGGCGCGCCCCGTGTGGCCGGTGCAGGCCAGCTCGGCCGCACGCTTAATGTCGACGGCGTGACGGCGGGCTATGTCATCCCCAAGGGTGCCTATGTCACCCACATTGCCAGCACAGGCCGCCGCTATACCTATCCCATCGCCTCGGCGGTGACGGCGAGCGGTTCCGGTACCGCGGCGATTGATCTGCGCATTCCGCTGCGGGTTTCGCCATCGGACAATGATGTGGTCGAGATCGCGAGCCCCAAGCTCGAAGGTCTTGTGACCAGCGATAGCGGGCTGGAATTTGGCGAGGCGGCCCTGTCCCTGCCGCGCACCTTCACCCTGCGGGAGCGTGGCTGATGATGTGGGCTTCGCCGTCGATCAGGACGCGCAATCCAGTCCCTTTGTAAAGCGGGTCCACATAAAAACCTCTGGGCGGCTTGCCGCCATTCGCTTCGCGCACTGCTTTTAATAGCCACCCCGGCGCCGCTTCCCAAGGCAGGCCCTTTATTTCGTACATGCATGGCGAGTGATTTTTCATGGACACTCTTGTAATTGCCGCCTGGCAGGCCGACAACCCTCACGCCTTCATCGCGCTCGAGCTGACCTTGCCCGATGAGACGGTGCGGCTGACCTCGGGCGGCACGGTGGTGTTCGGCGGGCAGACCTATCTGCCCGAGCATGACGATCTGGGTGTTCTGTCTTCGGTGGCCAATATCGAAGAGGGGCAGGTGTCTGAAGCCATCGCGCCCGATCTGACGTTTGAGCCCTATACCGATGACGGCGTTGCAGCGCTGACGGACCCGGCTGCGCAGGGTTCGCCCTGGGTGCTCTATTGGGGGCAGATCAACCCGAACACCGGCGCCGTGATCGGCACGCCTGACACCCTGACCACGGGCCTTCTGAATGTAGCGTCTCTGGCGGTATCGACGGGGCGCCGCTCCGTGGTTCTGACTTCCTACACGTTCGAGCAATTCCAGCTGACCCCGCGCGGGGTGCGGCTGGCGGAGACGCCCGCCCTCAAGCCGCTGATGTCCAGCGTGACGCGCAAGATCTACTGGCGCGCCGAACAGCCGCGCGGCGCGATCCGCTACGGCACCGGCGGCGGCGGATATACCGGCGGCGGCAATGAAGTCGGCGGCGGCCCGGGCAACAGGATCGGCTGACCCTCATGACCGTGAAACACAAGAGCGCCCTGCTGGCCCGTCAGCAGGCGGTGAGCGCGTGCGTGAAGCGCTTTGTGGGGCAGCCGCTCAACTGGGGCCGGACCGATTGTGTGAAGCTGTGCGCGCTGGCCCTGCGCAAGCAAGGCCACCCCGTGCCGCTTCTGAAGGGCGTGCGGTATTCGAGCGAGCAGACCGCCCTGCGCCGGTTCCGCGAACAGGGCCTGTCGAGCCTGTGTGAGGCGGTGGACGCACTGGGGCTGGTGAAGATTGCTCCGGCCATGGCCATGCCGGGCGATCTGATCGCCCTGCCGACGCCGGAGGGTGATGCGTTCAAGGCGTCCCTGATGGTGGTCCACACCGCCGCCGCGCGCCGGGTGATCGGCCTTGATGGTCAGGGCGCCTTCGCGGTGCTCGTTCCCAATCTTGAATTGACTCTCGCGTGCTGGCGCACGCCTGAAACCCGGAAAGGATAACTCATGAGCCAGACTGCCAAGGGCGAACAGGTCTATGATCGCCGCCTTCATGAAGCCCGCATCGCCAAGCTTCAAGCTCAGGTCTCGTCCCTGATGCGTAGCGTTGATTGTCTGGACGCACGGTGCGCGCAGCTCACAGCTGATCAATCAACTCTTGAAGATGAGCTTTCGCTGCTTCGCGAGCAGCTTGCTGGCTCTCAGACTCCGACTGCTCCCCAGGCTGGTCAAACGGCAAGTTCGTGATGGAGACCATCGGTTTCCCAGACAGCAGTTTCCCGCCCTCTTTGATCCATGTGATCTTTGCCGAGTTGCCGCCGAAGTCGAGTTGAAGGCGAAATTCTTTCCAGTCGCTCATAACGTCCTCCCGTGATGGGGGAACGCTACGGCGCCTTTCTTCTGAAAGTCGAGTCTTTCTGCTCACCCCGCCCACGCGCGGGGCTTTTCTGCATGGGAGTTCCGCATGGCTGATCCTGTAAGCTGGGCTGTCGGCGCGATCATCACGGCGGCCAAGGGTGTAGGTGCGTATGTGGCGGGCTCCTTCGTGGCGGTCGCAGGCGGCGGCGCCACCATTGGCCAGACCCTAACAGTGATGAGTGTGCTGTCTGCCGGGCAGATGGCTGCAACTGCACTCCTTCAGCCCGATACGGGGTTTGAAGGCTCCCCCCTCGAGTGGCGCGCTGACCCCACGGCGGGGGTTCCCTTCGCGCTGGGTCGCGTGGCGGCCGCCGGGCGCATCGTGCATCGCGATGAATGGGGCGCGGACAACCGGTATCAGTCGATCTGGACGGTGTGTTCTGGCTGCGGTCCGATCCAGCAGATCGAGGGCTTTTATGCTGACGATGTGGCGGTGAGCTTTGGCGCCAATGGCGCAGCGAGCACCGGCCCCTATGCGGACAAGATGTGGCTGCAGACCAAGCTGGGCGCATCGAGTGATACGGCATTGGCGCAGACCGGGCTGGACGCCGCTACGCCCGGCTATGAGGGGTGGAATGCGTCAAAGGCCTTGCCCTATCGCGCGTCTTGCCAGCTGACCCTGTATCAGGACAGCAAGTTCAAATCCTACCCCTCGGGCGAGCCGCGCACGCGGCTGACGCTGAAGGGGATCAAGCTCTATGACCCGCGCCTTGATTCCACGGTTCCGGGCGGATCGGGCTCGCACCGCTGGGGCACGCCGAGCACCTACGCCTATTCGGACAATGCGGCGCTTCTGGCGCTGAATTGGGCCATGGGGCTTTACGAGGGCTCCCGGCTGGTGGGCGGCATCGGGGCGGGATCGGCCGGCGTGCATCTGCCCGCCTTCATGGAATGGGCGAATGTGTGCGATGCGAACGGCTGGACGGCTTCGGCCTATCCGTCTTCGCTCGATGACCGGCATCAGGTTCTTCTGGGTCTGATGCAGGCGGGCGGGGCGCGGTATGCGCGCTTTGCGGGCAAGATTAGCTGCATCGTCTCGGCGCCGAAATCGAGCGTCGTCACCCTGTCGGTTGAAGACACTGCAGGCCCGTTCGAGATCGCCACGAACGCGGACCGGCTCGAGAAGATCAACACGCTGGTGCCCACCTGCCGGATGGAATCCCATAACTGGGAGGACGTTCCGCAGGATGAGATCAGCGTTGCGGCCTATGTCACCGCCGATGGCGGCGTGATCGATCGCGATCTGACTTATCCCTATGTGGCGCTGCATGCGGATGGGTCGAACCGGGACCAGATCGCAGAGCTGGCCGCCTATGCGATCCTTGACAGCCGGGAGCCGTTCAGCGGGACCGTGCCGCTCAAGCCCTGGGCGATGCAGATCGAGCCGGGCGATGTGTTCACCATCACCGAGCCGGGCTTCCTTCTGGATGGTGTCGAGCTGAAATGCCTGACCCGCTCGTTCGACCCGATGACGAATATCGTCCGCGTGAGCTTCATCTCCGAGAGCGCGGGCAAGCATGACTTCGCCCTTGGGCGCACGAACACCGCGCCGGTTCCGGCCACGCTGACGGTTCCCGACATCTATGACGTGCCGCCGCCCGCAATCGATGTGTGGAGCGCCAGCGCGGGCAATGGACAGCAGCCCACGATCGTGGTGACCGGTTCGGCCGATCAGGACAACGCCAAGGCCATCATTGTCGAATACCGCACCGCGATTGATCCTGCGACGGACGCCGCGTGGGCGGATGATGATGCGGGCTGGCGCGTGTTCGGCCAGTACGACATCGTAACCGAAGGCGTGGTGCTGACCGGGCTTGAGCCCGAGACCGCCTATCAGGTGGCAGTGAAGTATGTGTCTCAGTTCGGCGTGATCGGTGACCGCCGCATTCTGGGCACGATCACCACGGGCGGGATGACCGCGACGGATGCCTTGCGCATTGGCGATTACACCTATGAACGTTTGGCCGCTCTGGCTGACGAGGTGATCGCGACGGGCAAATCAGCCGCCCAGGCGACAATCCGGTCCCTGATCGAAGAGGCCAATCAGCGCCGGGGCGTCGAGCGCAAGGCAGTCAACCTGTTTGTGCAGGAACGCACCGAGCGGATCACCGCCACCGAGGCCGTTCAATCGAGCCTGACGCTGCAGATCAGCGCGGTGGATGACGCCCTCGCGCTGGTAGAGGATGAAGTCACCACGCTGGCGTCCGATCTGGTGGCGGAAACGAACACCCGCACCACGCAGATCAGCGCACTCAACGATTCCATCGCCGGGGTGCAGACGAGCGTCACCACGGTGGCGGATGATCTGACGGCTTTCACCGCGTCCACGACCACGCAATTCAGTGCGGTGGGGGACTCACTCGCCAGCCTGACGCTGCAGTTCAACACGCTGGCCGATGATCAGGATGCGACGTCCACCGCCCTGACCTTGCTGGAAGCGGACGTGAACACGCTGGATGGCGAGGTGGGCGCCATCGCCACGGACCTGACGGCGGTCTCTGCGTCTGTGGATGAGCTTCTGGCCACGCGCCTGATCGCGGTTCAGGCCGGGACAGCGTTCGCCGGGGTGCAGTTCAGCGCACGCCAGTCTGACGGCAATCCGTCTTCGGACATTCGCTTCGCTGCAGGCCAGATCAAGTTCGGCCCGGCCTTCGCCTCGCCGCGCTTTGTCATCGATATGGACGGCTCGGAGGTCTATTCGCTCAACGCCGCCGGTACGGTGAAGACCTTCCAGCTCGACATGGACACCGGGCGTCTGCAGTTGCGCACGGATGCGGGCGTGCTGGTGTTTGACAGCGCCGCGGGCGGGATCCAGGTGGCGGGTCTGCCGCCTTCGATCCGGACCGACGCGATCGTGCTCACCGGCTCCACCACCAGCCTTGCCGCCACCTATCAGACACTCGCCACGGGCACGCTCTCGGGCGCGCCGGGCGAAGGCGTGATCCGTTTCGCCGGGCAGTTCAACGCCCGCCCCACGGTTGTTGATGTTGAAGACCCGCTGGGGGAGATCACGGTGGACTGGCGCATCGTGTTGAGCGCCAGCGGCGAGACCGACTTCACGCTCGCCTCGGGCACGGAAGGCCCTGCCGGCATCATCAATCGGGTGATCTCTGCGCCCGCCGCCATGCCCTATGGCGGGAACGTCTCTGCTGTCTTTCAGGCGCGCGTGACCGGCAACACCGAAAGCCGCGTCGTGGTGGCGGACGTGACGGGCGATCTCACTCGCACCGGCTCTGACTAAGGATCAAGACCATGGCCAACCTTGATAACGCCGCGGCAGCGGCGGCGATTGCTGCTGTCTTCGATGATCTCGCCAATGGCGCGGTGACCGAGGCGGAGGCGACGACTTCGCTGCTCGCCATTTTCAACGCCTGGTACACCCTGCCCACGGCCTATGCCGAACAGATCGCGGGCTTTCTGCTCTCCATCGGGGGCTTCATCGTCACAGATGGCGCGCCGTCTGATTCAGTCGGCTCGGATGGAGAATTCGCGCTCGATAATACCAATGGCGAGCTGTATGGCCCCAAGTCGGGCGGGGCATGGGGCAGCTCCATTCTCACGCTGGGCGGTGAGGATGGCGCGGATGGCCGCACCATCCTTTCAGGGACTGGCGCACCCGGCGCGGGTGTGGGTTCTGACGGGGATTTTTATTACGACACCGCCGCGAAAGTCTTCTATGGCCCGAAAGCGTCCGGCGCATGGCCTGCAGGCGTGTCTCTGGTCGGGCCAAAGGGCGACACTGGCGAGCTATCGGTAGGCACTGTGACGACGCTTGCGCCGGGCGAAAGCGCCACGGTGACCAACTCGGGCACGTCCACAGATGCCGTGCTTGATTTCGGGATACCGGCGGGCGCGGCCGCAACGGTGAGTGTGGGTGACGTTACAGCGCTCTCGCCTGGCTCCACCCCGACCGTAACCAATAGCGGCACTTCCGCTGCTGCAATTCTGGATTTTGGTCTTGTCTCCGGCGCCGCCGCCACCATCAGCATTGGGACCGTCACGACTGGCGCGGCGGGTTCCAGTGTGAGCGTCACCAACAGCGGTTCATCCGCCGCTGCTGTTTTCAATTTCACCATCCCCAAGGGCGATAAGGGTGACGGAGGCCCAAGCGCTTATGAAGTCGCGGTTGATGAGGGCTTTACCGGTACGCAATCGGAATGGTTGGAATCTCTCGTTGGCCCCCAAGGCGCGCTTGCAGACGACTTTCAAGGCGCATGGGGTGGGGGAACAACCTACGCCGCTGACGATATCGTCACCTATCAGGGCGAGACATGGCTGGCGCTTCAGGGCTCCACGGGCACGACGCCGACCGAGGGCGCAACATGGGCCAAGCTGGCGGCCAAGGGCGCGGACGGAACCGGCGCTGGAACCGTCACCAGTGTGGCCGTCTCCGGCTTTGACGGCATCGAGATTGATAGCGGATCACTCATCACCACGAACGGAACGATTGAGCTTGGCGTGAATAAGGCCGCCCTGCTTGCGCATATCAATGTCGAGGATGGCGCGGACGTAACCGATGCGGCCAATGTCGCGGCGGCGGGCGCACGCATGAGCGGGACAGATATCCCGCTGGCGGACCTTGAACAGGATGGCGCGACTGACGGACAGGTGCTGACCTGGAACGACACGGCAGGCGCGTATGTGCCGCAGGATGCAACAGGCGGAGGCGGCGGCGTCACGGTCGCAGCGATCCAGACAAGCGCGTTCACGCCAGCGGCAGGCAAGGCCTATCCGGTTCAGGGCGGCGTCACACTGTCCGGGCTTCCGGCTTCGCCCGTTCAGGGGGATCGCTTCGAGCTGCACGATCCGATCCGCTCATGGGGTGTGGGCGATCCTGTCACCATCCCCGGTCGGATCAACGGGCGATCTGAAAACCAGATTGTCACCGTCCCGGGCGCACGGGTGATCTTTGAATATGTGGACGGTGCGTGGGGGTGGGAAATGAAGGTTCTCGAACCCAAGGACAGGTTCGCGTATTCCGCGCCCTTCGTCAACACGCCCTCGATCACGTATCCGGCGGACGGCGCAACAGGGATACAGGACGAGACACCGACGCTGACGGCCTCGGCTTTCGGAACGACCAACGATAGCGACACGCACGCAAGCAGTGACTGGCAGGTGTCCACGTCGAGCGACTTTAACACCATCCTTGTGCAGACCACGGACGATGCGACCAACAAGACCAGCTGGGAGATCCCGAGCGGCAATCTGCTTGAGTCCAACACCTATTACGCGCGGGTTCGCTACACGGGGACGACCTATGGCGACAGCGAGTGGTCTGATGTGATCAGCTTCACCACGGCGTCCGCGTTTCTGGATGGGGATGCGCAAGCGATTATCGACCAGATGAGCGCGCCACCTGCATCGGCACGCCAGCTTCTGATTGATGATCTGGTCACGGGGCTGAAAGCGGATGGAATCTGGACCAAGCTCGACGCTCTTTGGGTTATGGCGGCCCACTCCGAGCAAGCGGGTAAAATAAATTGGAAAGACCCGACCGGCTCGGCGCTTAGCACCGTCAACAGTCCTGCCTTTACCACGGATCAAGGCTACACGGGCGACGGGACGAGCGCTTATCTGAACACCAATTATGCGCCTAGTGTGGATGGCGTCAGCCTGACACAGAACAGCGGCGCAGCCGGCGTCTGGGTCCGTGCAACTGGCGCGAGTGGAAACTACCTAGGCGTTACTGATCGCACGGGAGTTCCTGAACACCATTTACGGATTGAAAACAATACGGGCACAAATCGCGCGCGGTTCAACGATGTGAGCTGGGTTTCTTACGCAACGTCGAGCGCAGCGAACAAACTTCTTGCCTCAAACCGCAGCAGCAACAACGCGACGCAGCTTTACACCAACGGGACATCTGATGGATCTGGCACCGCAACGGCCATCGGCCTACCAAAATATGCTCTGTACCTGCTGGCGCAAAACTTTGACGGGTCTCCCAACGGCTACACTTCAGGGCAAATCTCCATTGCCTTTATCGGCGGCTCTCTAACCAGCACCGAGCACGCCAACCTTTACTCGCGTCTCAATACCTACATGACGGGGTTGTAATATGATCCTTTTCACACAAGCCCAACGTGACGCCGTGCGGGGCGACTACTACGCCGGACGGCTTGAGCCGGTCGAGGCGGTTCCGGGCTTCTACTTCCTGCCCGAACGGCTGATATCCGACTTTGACGGGCTGGACGCTTACCCGACCGGGGGGCTTCTGGAAGGGGCGCGGGCGCACATGCTGGGCCAGTTATCCGCCCGGCGTGAGCAGGCCGAAACCGCCTTCACTTATGGCGGCGTACCCGTGAAGCTCGACGAAGGCACGACCGCCCGGCTGGCGGCGGCGTCGGCGGGTCTGGCGCGCAAGCCCAGCGGCGAAACGGTCGACTGGCAACTGGCGCGGGGTGTCTTCCAATCGCTTGATCTGGCCGCCCTGGAAGCCTTCGGCGATGCGGCGTTCGATCATGTGCAGGCGTGTTTCGCCAATGCGCGCGCCTTGGCCGACGCGATCAATGCCGCCGCTGATCTGGACGCCTTGCGCGCGATTGATCTGGATGCGGGCTGGCCCTAAGGCATCCCGCCCTGAAACGCCTCCATGGTCTCTTCGTGCGTCTGCAGCAGCACCAGCCGCCGCCCGCATCCCCGGCATTTCACCCGCGCCGCCACCTCATCGAGGTAAAGCTGCTCGGGCGCCTCAATGCCCTTGATCGCCGCGCGTTCGATGATCTCTGCAATGCTGGGCCGCACCGTTCGGCCGCATCCGCCGGGCGGGCATGACAGCTCTACCCGCAGGGCCGGGTCATGATCTCTCAACTGCAAGCCTGATCGCCAGTTCATCACCGCCTCCGGGGTTGGGGGCAGGGACTGAACATTAGCGGAACATCAGAGTCCAGCCCGCTTGGTCAGGCGGGCCCGTTTCCCTGCGTCGTCACCACAAGAAGGGCATGCCATGTCGCATCCTGAAACCGCGCTCGGCTGGCTGAACGCCGCCGGGTTGTTCTGGCAGCTTGTCGCCTATCTGGGCGCGGCGCTGGCCGGGCTCCGGCTGTTCTCGGAGCTCAAATCCGAAGGGGCCCCGAGACCCTTCTGCGTGATCGCCGCGGTGACGCGCTGTCTGCTGGCGCTGAGAGCCCGAGGGCAGCGTGTGGACGCCTCTGACATGCTTCGCTTCGGAGGGCTGGCGCTCGCCGCCCTGTGCCTCGCCATGGCGGGCAACACGGCCTTTTACCTCTTGCACGCGGACTGGCGCGACCTGGGCGCGCTGCAGAGCCTCTTGTGGGTGCTCGGTCATATCGGGGTCGGGTCCGGCCTCATGGTGGCCCTGACGGGCGCCCATCGCCTTATCGTGGAGGGTCGTGATCATGGCGCCTGAGACCGCAACCGGCCTGCTCGCGCGGGCCGAACAGATCATCATCCTCTTCATCGTCGTGTGCCTGGCTGGCGCGGCTGTCGTGACCCTCACGCCGAAAGCGCAGGCCGGCCTGAAATACTTCATCGGCACGGTGGCCTTCGGTCTTGTCGTCGGGGTGATCGCCATCGCCTTCGGCCTTGGCGAGGGCTGGGTGCTTGTCGCCGGTGTCGCCGGCATGGCCACGGCGCCCGCCACCATCGCATGGCTGTCGAACAAGCGGCTCGATGAGGTGATTGACGAAATCCGCCGCCGCGGCGGCCCGGGACGGGAGGGGCGATCATGCACGGCAATATCACCCGCCACTTCACGTGGCGCGAAGCCCTGCGCAGCCAGACGGCGTTTGATAAAGGGCTGGACAACACGCCCGGCCCGGAGGCTGAAAAGGCGATCCGTCAGACAGCCGAGGGGATGGAATTCGTCCGGTCCCTTCTGGGCGTCATCATCGATGTGACGAGCTGGTTCCGCTCGCCCCTGGTCAACGAGGCCGTGGGTGGATCTCCGACCTCTGACCACATCACCGGCTGGGCGGTGGACTTCAAGGCGCGCGGCCTCTCAGCCCACATCGCCGCCCGGCGCATCATCAAAAGCCCGATCATGTTTGACCAGCTGATCTGGTACCCGGCGCAAGACCGCCTGCACATCAGCTTCGCCCCTGGCGACCGCCGCGAAGTGATGACCAAGCCCAAGGGGCAACCGGGCTATCTGCCCGGCCTCGTTCTCTGCACATAGGAGACTGACCATGTCTGTGACCCTCTGGCGGCTCGCAGGGGCCGCCTTCATCGCGCTTGTCGTGTTCCTGATCATCTGGGGCCATCTGTCATGGCTTCCCGCCCTCTCTGTCGCCCTGTGCGCCGGTGCGACCGAATTCGCCCGGCCCTATGCCTGGGCATGGCTGAGATCGATGAAGGCGAAGGTGTTCGGATGATCAGCGCTTTGCTCAGTCTGATCACGTCCAAGCTCGGCCTGTCTGTGATCGCGCTCGCCGGCGCCGCGTCTCTGGTGGCCGGCGCCTACACCACGGGCCGCATTCACGGCTGGCAGAACCATGCGGACCAGAGCGCCCGTGAAGACCTCGCCAGCCTCACCGATCAGCTCAACACCTTCCTGTCTGACCAGAAGACCAATGCCGCGGAAGGCGATCAGGCGCGACTGATCATCACCGATGCCGCCCGCACCATAGAGGATGCCCGCAATGCCATTTCTGAAGCGTCTACTGCTTTTGTTTGTCCTTCTGATCAGTCTGTCAGCCTGTCAGTCGACGCCGCCGCTGAAGCCGCTCGCCGCGCCATTGGTCGCGCCGCCGGACTCGGAACTGATGATCCCCCCGAGGGCTGACGACATACCCGAACTTCCGCCCCCGGAAGCGCGCACCAGTCGGGATTACGAGCTCGCTTATCTCGCGCTCCTCTCGACACACACGACCGTCGCCACGCGCCTTGCCCTTCTTCAAAGCTGGGCCCGGCGTGTGACGGGATCAGACGAATAGGAAAGGCCGCTCCATCTCGGGGCGGCCTTTTTCGTTTCAGGGCTTGGGCGTCTTCTTCACGAGCCGGACAGGGATCGGGAAACCGGTGAGGGTCTTGTAAGCCTCGGCGGTGAGGGCGTAGGCGTAGAGCATTCCGGGGTGATCACCCCAGGCGATCAGAAAGCGCGCGAGCGTAACGAGCTCTTCGGCGGTCTCGTCATAGGTCTGCATCAGGCTGCGAAGCTCTGCGGCTCTCGGCTGGATGCCGCGCGCAATCCTGCGCTCTTCTTCTGTAAGAGACAGAGAAGTCATGGTTTCCCCCTGTTGTTCACAGTTGTGGATAAACCATGACGTTATATTTTATTCGCGTCTAGGGGGAATCTAGCACAGGGGTCTTTGCAGAATTTCCGACATCTCGATGCCGGAAAAGCTGAACCCCCGCTCATAGTCGGATGACCACTCGTCTGGATCGGGCAGGCGATCCAGCAAAGCCCGGGGCAGGGTGGCGGCAAGAGATCGGTTCGCCTCGTCGTCCTGCCGCCCGCCTGTTCGCGCCGCATGAACATGGAAGCTCGCGCCCCCTGTCCAGCACACATTGTCATAGCTCAGCAGAAGCGTGCATGCGGACGCGCACGGGCCGGTGATCCGCACCCGAGTGTCATTGGCCGCCCAGGCGTTGAACTGCATCAGGGCGTTGAAATACCCGCCGCCGGTCGATTGCTGGATATCGACCCGGTTCTGATCGCCTTCGTAGCGGATGAAGAATTGCTGAGCCTGAGCGGCGCAGAAGCCCAGCCCGATCAGGATCGCCAGCGCCATCAAGGCGAGAGTCCAACGGATGATGCCGCGCGAAGCACGTCCGGGGTCTTCGCGATCGCGCCGTTCGTGGTCTGCGGCTTCGCTGTAGGGGTGGGGGTCAGGTGTCCCACGGCCATTTTTGCGTGGGACACCAACACCTCTAGGGCGTTGATATTTATCATTAGAATTTTTGGGGTGTGGCGCCGGCTGAGGGACTCGAACCCCCGACCTTCGGTTTACAAAACCGCTGCTCTACCAGCTGAGCTAAGCCGGCGCGTCAGCGCTTTCTACGCGGGAGATGACCGGTTCGGCAAGCAGGCTTGCAGGCTTGATTGCACAGAGAGAGGCGCCGGGGTGAAGCTTGCGTTCCTAGCCATTTGAGGGAATTCTGAAGCGACGGCAATCAGAGGGTGTCGATAGATGTCGGGTCGATTAAGGCGGGCGCTTGGATGGGTGGTGCTGACAGCGTGCCTGTTCGGGGCCTTCCCTCCGTCAGCCCGGGCGCAGGTCTTGCGCGTGGAAGCGTTGGACGGTGCGCAGCCTATCGTGGAGGCGACGCTCTCAGGAGAGCCGGTGCGTTTGATTGTTGCCCTGGATGCTCCGGCCTTCTTGCTGGTCAACGCCAGTACGGCCGAACGCGCCGGTTTGCGCGCCACGCCGCTTTTGTCGCGTGGGGTCTCCATTCAGATCCGGGACGAAGCGACATTGCGTGGCCGGACGGGGAGGCCCCGCCTGTCTGTTGGGTCCGCAGCCGGAAGTCGCCGGCGAGCGATCTGGATTCCTGACTATGAGTTCACCCCGCTTGCAGACGGCTATGTCGGACTTGGCGCGCTGGAGGCGTTCGATCAGATCGAACTGATTATGGACGCGTCCGCCCCCGAAACCGCTGCAACTGTGCTCCCGGGAAAGAGGGGGCTGCTGGAGTGGCGATTCGAAGCCTCCTCCACGCTGGGGGCTGTCGATCTGGGGCTCAGCCTGATCCAGCGGACGCATCTGGACAGACGCATATTCCGACAGGCTGAGCAAACCGGGCTGGTTGATGAGCCTCTCCCCGACGCTGTTGACGAACCCATCGGCATGTTCGCCATGGGGCAGGCCTTGCTGCACCCCAATCACGGGCTGCTGATCGCCGGATATTTCCCACAGATGCTCGCCTACCAGCTCAGTAACGCCGAACTGGCCATGCATGAAGCGCAGACAGGCTCGGGTCACGCAGAGCGTATTGATGTGATCACCATCACCGAGCGTTCGGGCGCAAACCGTGTCCCACGCGCCAGCCTGGGGCGGGATGTCCTGAGACAATGCGCCCGGCTGGTGTTCGACCTGCAAGATAACAGTGTCACCTTGTGGTGCCCTGAGGGTTTGCACGGGGACGGGCCGACTGAGTGAAGGGGCCGGTTCCCCTTTGCGCCCTGCAGCGCTATGTGTGCGCGCATACTCTGTCATCAGTTGGACGTGACCGCCCATGGCCCGCATTCTCATCACCAGCGCCCTGCCGTACATCAACGGCGTCAAGCATCTCGGCAATCTGGCCGGATCCATGCTGCCGGCGGATGTGTATGCGCGCTTCATGCGCCTGCAAGGTCATGATGTGCTCGCGATCTGCGCCACCGATGAACATGGCACGCCCGCTGAACTGGCCGCCGCCGCCGCCGGTCAGGATGTGCGCGCCTATTGCGACGAGCAGCACGAGATCCAGAAGTCCATCGGCGAGCAGTTTGGTCTGAGCTGGGATTATTTCGGACGCACCTCCTCGCCGCAGAACGCCGAGCTGACCCAGCATTTCGCCGAAACGCTCGAGAAGAATGGTCTGATCGCCGAAGTCGTCGAGCAGCAGGTCTATTCCATCGACGATGGCCGCTTCCTGCCGGACCGGTATGTTGAGGGGACCTGTCCCAATTGCGGGTTCGAGAAAGCGCGCGGCGACCAGTGCGATAATTGCGGCAAGCTGCTCGATCCGATCGAGCTGATCGAACCCTATTCGGCGGTGTCAGGCTCGAAAAACCTTGAAGTGCGCGACACCAAGCATCTCCAGCTCAAGCAGACGGTGATGGAGGAGCGCATTCGCGCCTGGGTGGATGCGGCTGACGGCTGGCCGAGCTTCGCCAAGTCCATCGCCTACAAATGGCTTGATGAGGGGCTGCGTGACCGCACCATCACGCGCGACCTGAAATGGGGCGTGCCGGTCACCAAGAACGGCCAGCCGCGCGAAGGCTTTGAAGACAAGGTCTTCTATGTCTGGTTCGACGCGCCCATCGGCTACATCTCCGCAACCCGGGAATGGGCGGAGCAAAATGGCGGCGACTGGGAAAGCTGGTGGCGCACCGACAAGGGCGCTGATGACGTCCGCTATGTGGAATTCATGGGCAAGGACAATGTGGCCTTCCACACCGTCAGCTTCCCCGCGACGCTTCTGGGCTCTGAAGAGCAGTGGAAGACGGTGGATGCGCTGAAAGCCTTCAACTGGCTGACCTGGTATGGCGGCAAGTTCTCCACCTCCAACAAGCGCGGCGTCTTCATGGATCAGGCGCTCGAATTGCTGCCGGCCGATTACTGGCGCTGGTATCTGACGGCCTATGGCCCCGAGGGCTCTGACTCCCAGTTCACCTGGGATCATTTCCAGTCGAGCGTGAACAAGGATCTGGCTGACGTTCTGGGCAATTTCGTGAACCGGATTCTCAAATTCGGCGCTTCGCGATTTGAAGGCGTCATCCCCGAGGGCGGAACGCCGGGCGAGGCGGAAGCCTGGCTTGAGACCGAAGTCGCAACGCGCCTTGCCAACATCGCCAGCCATTACGAGGCGATGGAGTTCCGCAAGGCCGCAGCCGAGACCCGCGCCCTGTGGGCGGCGGGCAATGAATACCTGACCAGGGCCGAGCCCTGGGTGCATTTCAAGACCGACAAGGACCAGGCCGCGCTGGGCGTGCGCATGGGCATCAATCTGGTGCGTCTGTGCGCCATCGCGGCGCAACCGGTCATTCCTCAGGCTGCGAGCAAGATCCTGGCGGCGCTGGGTCTTGAGGGCGCGCAGGACTGGCCCACGGGCGATGCAAAGGCGATGCTGTCCGCGCTGGAGCCGGGGCGGAGCTTCGAACCGGCCGATATCCTGTTCGCCAAGATCGAGGATGATCAGGTGGCCGAATGGTCAGAGCGCTTTGGCGGCGCCAGCTAGAGGCGAACTGCGACGCTGAATTCCCACATTACGGTTAGTCTTTCGTTTAGGCTGACTTGGCATTGTCATCGCCTGACTGGACGATGGGGCTAGCCATGAGCGAAGCGGCGACCTTGGGCGAGGGGGTGCTGTCAGCGGACGCGCTGAAAGCCGCCAACGTGCATCCCGACACCGGGCTCGCGACCGACTATCTCAACCATTTCAATGAAGTGGTCATGCTTCTTGAAATGCTGCCCGATATGCCCGATTTCGCCGAAGACGTGCTGGCCTGGGAGCCTGTGGGCTATGAGGAGCATTTCGAGCGCACCAATTATGTGGGCAAGGAAACGGTGATCGCGGCCTATGCAGCGGTCGACTACGCGCTCAAGGCGCATCTGGAAACCATAGTTGCGGCCGTGAATGTCGAGTTGCAACGCGCGCAGGACAAGGTCCGGGACGGCGATTTCGCAGGCGCATCCGCCATGGCGGGAAGCGAGATCGAATCCCTGCTGGCGGCGGCTCGCGCGGCGGTGCAGGGTCGTATCGAGGGCGAGGGCATTGATGACAGCGCCGCCGCCCAGGCCGCGGCGGACGCCCTGTTCGACTAGGCGGTCGCAAGCAGCCTTACCTTTATGCGTTGACCTCTCCGGGCTGGCGGTCTGCAATGCCGCCCAGATAATCGGGGAGTCGCACAATGCGTCATTTGTTCATGGCCGCCGCCGCTGGGCTGGCGCTGACCGCACCGTCCCTTGCGCAGGATGATCTGCGCACCGCCATCAGCGCGGATTGGGACAATCATCTGCAATCGCTCTACGAGCATTTCCACGAAAACCCGGAACTCTCCTTCATGGAGACCGAAACCGCCGCGCGTCTGGCGCAGGAGCTGCGCGACGCCGGGTTCGAGGTGACCGAAGGCGTGGGTCGCACAGGCGTCGTCGCCGTGATGGAAAACGGCGAGGGGCCGACCATCATGCTGCGCGCCGATATGGACGGTCTGCCTGTTCGAGAGGACACGCCGGTCGATTATGCGTCTGAAGTGATGGGCGAGGACCGGATGGGCAACACCTTCCCGGTCATGCATGCCTGCGCGCACGACACCCATATGACCTCTCTGGTCGCGGCGGCTCGCTATATGAGCCAGAACCGCGATGACTGGTCCGGCACGCTGGTGCTGATCGGCCAGCCAGCCGAGGAAGTGGGGCTGGGCGCCCTCGCCATGCTGTCAGATGGCCTGTACGAGCGCTTTCCCACGCCGGACGCCGTCGTCTCCTATCATACCTGGGGCTATATGCCGGCGGGCGTGATCCGTTATGCGCCGGGCTGGGCCATGGCGAATGTGGACTCGGTCGATCTGTATGTGCGCGGAGTGGGCGCCCATGGCGCGTCGCCGCACCTGGGCAAGGACCCGGTGGTGCTGGCCAGCCAGATCGTGACCAACCTGCAGACGCTGGTCAGCCGCGAATTGTCGCCGTTTGAAACCGGGGTCGTCACGGTCGGCGCCTTCAATGCGGGGACCAAGCACAACATCATCTCCGATGAAGCCCATCTTCAGATCACCGTGCGCTCCTATACCGATGAGGTGCGCGAGCGTCTGATCAGCGGGATCGAGCGCATTGCGCGCGGTCAGGCGATGGCCGCAGGCCTGCCGGAGGAGCTGATGCCGGTGATGGAGGTCGAGGAGACCTATACGCCGGCGCTCTACAATGACCCGGCCCTGTCTGATCAGGCCGGCGCCGTCCTGGCCGCCCGGTTCGGCGAGGACGCTGTCGCGACGGCGGATCCGGTGACCGGGGGCGAGGACTTTTCCCGCTATGGCCGCACCGATGAGGACGTGCCGATCTTCATGTTCTGGGTCGGCGGCGCTCCGCAGACCGTGTGGGACGAGTATCAGGCGCGCGGCGAGACCCCGCCGGCCAACCACTCGCCCTTCTTCTATCCCGATGGCGAAGGCGCCGTGACGGTATCCTCTGAAGGCATGGTCGCGATTGCGCTCGATCTGTTCGCCAACGGCGTGCCGCAGGGCGAGGAGGGATGAGCGAGGCGGGGCGGGACCGTCTACGCGTCACCACGGGCGCGCCCTGGGAAGACCTGGTCGCCTATCGACGCGCCGTGCGTGTGGGCGATCAGGTGTTCGTGGCGGGCACGGTCGCCGTGGATGACGCCGGTCAGCCCTTCGCCCCGGGAGACGCCGGGGCCCAGGCCTCACGATGTCTTGAAATCATCGCGCAAGCGCTGGAGAAGGCGGGCTCCCATATCAGCCACGTGGTGCGCACGCGCCTGTTCGTGATCGATATGAGCCTTGAAACGCAGAGGGCGGTCGGGCAGGCGCACCGCAAGGTGTTCGCCGACTTTCCGCCGGCCTGTTCCATGATCGGGGTCGCGGCGCTGGCCGGCCCTGATTTCATCATTGAAATTGAAGCCGACGCGGTGATCCCGCCCGGCGCCTAAAACCCCAGGACTCCATCATGGACGCATCCCTGATCCCCGCAGACAACAATCTCGCGGTCATGGCGGGCCTGACCGCCATCGCCGCGGCCGGCTTCCTTCTGGAAAAGACGAAGTTCGGCGCGCTATTGACCGGCACGGTCTGGACGATCCTCTTGGCGATTCTGGCGTCCAATCTGCGCCTTCTGCCCTTTGATGCGCCCGCCTACGGTTTTGTATTCACCTATGCCGTCCCGGTGCTGATCCCGCTGTTCCTGATGAAGGCGGACCTCAAGCGCATCTTCTTTGAAACGACCCGCATGACAGGCGCCTTCCTGATCGCGGCGTTTGCGACGCTGGTGGGCGCTCTGGTCGCCGCTTTCGTCTTGCCGCTCGGCGAGCATGAGGTCGGCATCGCGTCCTCGTTGACCGCGTCTTATGTGGGCGGCTCGGTGAACTTCGCCGCGTTGACGGATGTGACAGGCCTCGCGGAGACGGCGCCCGGCATCGTTTCGGCCATGCTGGCCGCTGACAATATGGCCAGCGCCGCCTATCTGGGAGTGCTCGCCATCCTTCCCGGTTTCGCCTTTATCGCCAAGCGCTTCGTCAAGCGTGATCATACGGCGGGTGAAGTCGAGGAATCCGGTGAGGCCAGCGAGGGCCGCGCAACGCCTCTGAGCCTTGGACTGACTCTGGCCTATGCGCTGATCGTCGTGGCGGTTGGCGATTTCCTGACCCGGCTGAGCGGTCAGCCGCAATTGCGCTATGTGATCATCACGGTGCTGGCCCTGGTACTACCCACCGCAATCCCGAACCGGATGGCGAAACTTCATGGCGGGTTTGAACTCGGCGTGGTGTTCGCCTTCCTGTTCTTCGCCGCCATCGCGGCGGGCGCCAACGTCGTCCAGCTCGTCACCAATGCGCCGATGATCATCGCCTATATCGCGATCCTTCTGTCCATCCACGCCGGGATCGCCTTCACGCTGGCGAAGTTCTGCAAGCTGTCCCTGCCCGAGATCATCATCGCGTCGAACGCCGCCATTCTGGGCGCCACCACGGCTCCGGCGCTCGCGGCGGCGAAAGGCTGGCGCGATCTTGTGACGCCGGGCGTTCTCGTGGGCGTTCTCGGCTATGCGCTGGGCACAGTGCTTGGCACTTTGGTGTTCAGCATTCTGGGCTAGGCCCGATCTCCTGGGACAAAGCGACGGGGCGGACACAGTCCGCCCCGGCGTCTATTCGGCGCTTGCAGCCGCTGTGCCCGGCGCCAGAAAGCCGACGCCGAGATAGGCGATGGCGGCCATCGTGATCGACAGCAGAAACCCGCCGGGGATGACGAGAACAAAGTCCGCAAGCCAGATCGTCACCAAGCCAGCGGCCAGCGCGGCGAGGGCGCTCCATTCGCCGCCGAAGCGGAAATGCAAACCGATCAGGAGCGACACGAACAGGCCTGCGGATCCCAGCGAACTGGCCAGCTCCACCAGCCCGTAAATGCTGTCCCCGGAAAAGGCGACGATCAGGGCGGCGAGACCGGCGACAACGGTCAGTGCGCGTGCGGCGATCAACTTTTCCTGCGGATTTGCGTTGGGGCGCAGCCGCCCATAGAGGTTTTCACTGGCCAGGCCGGAAACCGCGAGAAGCGCGGAATCCACAGTGGACAGAACGGCGGAGAACAGCGCGCCGACGAACACCACAAACAGGGCGCTGGGCATCAGCTCAGCCGCCATGAGCGGCAGGTAGAGATCGCCTGCTGCGGGGTCAAATCCGGCCCCTGCGCCGATGAGGCCGAAGACCAGCGGGAAGGCGCCGAACAACAGATACAGGCCGCCGGCCAGAAGACCGCCGCGAACGGCTGTCTTCGCGGTTCTGGCCCCTAAAAAGCGTGCAATCATCTCCTGGGCGACAATGGAGCCCAGGATCGGGATAGCGAAGGCGTCGATGCGTTCGATCAAGCTTTCTCCGGGCGGCACGAGGACATACTGGGCAGGGTCGATCAGGGCTAAGCCATTGGCGAGCCCATCCGTGCGCTGCAGCAGCAGCACCATCATGATCAGAAGCCCCGCCAGAACCACGATCGTCTGGACGAGATCGGTGACCACATCCCCCAACAGACCGCCCATCAATGTGTAGGCGATCACCAGCGTTCCGGCGCCCAGCAGCGTGGCTGTCACCGGCAGGTCGGTCACTGCGCTCAGAAGGGCGGAGAGAGCGATGAGCTGGGCGGCGGCCCAGATGATGGAAGTCGGGATGGCGACCAGCGCTGCCGTGACCTCGGCGCGCTTGCCGAAGCGGTCTCGGAAGAAGTCCGCCAGGGTCATATAGCCCTTGGCGCGCATGGCGCCGGCCACGAAGAGGGCGGACGCGACCAGACACAGCGCGTATCCAACCGGTTCGGCGCGCGCGCCGGCCAAACCTTCATTGGCGATGGCGGCGCTGGCCCCCATCACGGTCTCTCCGCCAAACCAGGTGGCGAACAGCGAGACCCCAAGCGTGAAAACGCCGAGGCGCCGGCCCGCGACCAGATAGTCGGAATCCCCGGCGATCTTGCGCGACGCCCAATAGGCGATGCCCATTTGCAGGATAATGTAGGCGATCAGCCCGATCGTCAGCGCCGACATGCCGTCTCCCCCTCCAGTTGTTCAACAGGGCGGTTAGCCGATCTCCATGCGCACAGGCAAGTCGCCTTCGCTCGCGAGTCCGGGACGCGGCCTTTCGAGGTGAAGAGCGAACGGTCTTGCTCTTTTATTCTGGGTTGTAAATACTTCTCATATCGGGTGGATGGGGGCGCACATGGTTGATTATTCTCTACCGCAATCGAATGGCTCTGGGGGCGGGAACCGGCTCTGGATGGACGAGGGCGGAGATGACGAGTTCGAGATGCATCTCGAGCTTGAGGTGCGTCTCGATGCGCAAACCGATGATCCGCAAGCTTATGCAGAAACGTTCCGTCAGATGATCAGGCCCCGCCTCGAGGCCTGGCTGCATGAGGCGCTGAGCACTCAAGATGAGCGGTGGTCCGGCGCTTCCGCGCTCGAATTTGATAGCCAGCATGAGCTGAGCGTGGAGCTGCTGGAGGCGCGCGCCGGCAGCGTCATCATGCGGATCGGGATCAGGCTCAAGGCTGTCGGCAAGGCCGTGGTGCAGGTCATCAATGTTCTGGCGGCGGCTGTCACCTTGATGGGAGCCGCAGCGGATCGTCTCCCGGATTCCGACCGAGAGAAAGCGGCTGCCGGTTTTGAGATCGTGGTGATTGAGCAGTGTGAGGCGCTGGGCGAAACCCTCACCGGCAAGAAGCCGCAGGTCACGTCCGTCGGGCCTTCAGATACCAAACCGGTGATCAAATCCTGATCTAGACGGCAAGCCGGGCGCGATTGATCAGCCATTCATGATCAATGGCCGCTTCGCCAGCGCCGAGCGAAGTCGGGTTTTCCGCAATGCGGCGACCGATATAGGCGTCCGCCGCAGGGTCCAGCCCGGCCCGTATCAGGGTGCTGGCGGTCAGCGCGGTGGCGGCCCATTCCGCAAACCGGCGGGCGTCCGCTTCGCCAATCCCTCCGGCCGCCATTCTTGTCAGGGCGTTCAGGCGCGCATCAAGCGCGGGGTGACGGCCATAGGCGGGCGCCAGTTCGGCGGTCAGCGCATCGCGCGCGGCTTCGTCGCGCGCCAGGGCGCGCAGCACATCGAGCGCAATGACATTGCCCGACCCTTCCCAGATCGCATTGAGCGGGCTCTGGCGGAACATGCGGGGCAGGGGGTGCTCTTCCACATAGCCGGCGCCGCCATGAGCTTCCATCGCCTCATAGGTCAGATAGGGCGCCCGCTTGCAGATCCAGTATTTTGCGATAGGCGTGAGAAGCCGCGCCAACGCCGCTTCTTTGGGATCGCTGTCCGCCTTGTCAAAGCTCTCGGCGACTCGGAAGGCGAGGGCGAGCGCGGCTTCGGCCTCCATGGCCATTTCGGCCAGAACTTCTCGCATGAGCGGCTGGTCGATCAGGCGCCGCTGGAACGCGCTGCGACGATCCGCATGCCAGACGGCATAGGCGGCGCCATTTCGAATAAGGCCCGCCGATCCCGCCAGACAGTCCAGGCGCGTATGGTTGACCATCTCGATGATAGTGCGGACGCCGCGGCCGGGTTCGCCCACCCGACGGGCCCAGGCCTGCTTGTATTCAATCTCCGAGCTGGCGTTGGACTTGTCGCCGAGCTTGTCTTTCAGGCGCTGGATCTCGATCGTGTTGCGCTCGCCGTCCGGGGTCCAGCGCGGCACGAGAAAGCAGCTGAGCTGGGCGTCATCCCCATCCCCTTCATAGGCGAGGGTCAGGAACCCGTCGCTCATGGGCGCCGAGCAGAACCATTTATGACCGGTCAGGGTGACGATGTCGCCGTCCGCACTTTCCGCCCGAGTGGCGTTGGCGCGCACGTCGGATCCGCCCTGTTTCTCGGTCATGGCCATGCCCAGCGTAAGCCCGACCTTCTCTTCCGGCGGCAGGAAGCGTGGATCATACCGCCCCGCCGTGACGCCCTGGATCCACGGGCCAGTCCAGTCAGACTTCCTCAGGGCGGGAACGCACGCATAGGTCATCGATTGCGGGCAGCACACGCCGGCGTCAGCCGTGCCCATCAGCATCAACAGGGCCGCATGCAGGGAATGCGGCGCCTGTTCCACCGTCCAGGCGGCGGAGGACACGCCATGCCCCAGCCCCAGCTCCATCAGCGCGTGATAGGCGGGATGGAACTCCACTTCGTCAATTCGGTGACCGAACCGGTCGAAGGGTTTGAATCTGGGCGGGTTTTCATTGGCCATACGGGCCAGGTCCTGCACGCCGTCCGATCCGACCTCGGCGCCCATGGACGACAGCCGTTCGGCATGCACATCCGCGCCATTGCGCGACAGCGCGCTCTTGAGCATGGCGTCATCCGCATACCAGTTCACGCCGACAAGCGGCTCGGACTGATTGGCGACAGTATGGGTGGAAAGGTCGGAGCGGGGGGCGTGATGTCTCATGACGCGCATCAAAGCGCGATGCGCGGTGTCTGTCGACAGGAGCGACATGGCGAAAAGTTTAGACTGCCGCAATGTTGTCGTGGGGTGTGTTCGTTCAGCATGCAGGCAGGGTCGGCGATCGGGGGGACATCCGGAGCCGGTCTGACAATAAAACTCAACGAATGAGGGTCGATATGACGGTCATGGTTCTGGCGCTGGCGACGGCGATGCAAGCGGGCGGCGCTCCGGTTGTCGAGATTGAAAATTTCATCGGTACGGTTCGCGTGGTTGAAGGCGCCACGCTGGACGCCCGCATTGAAAACTCCGGGGAAACCCGGGCGGATATTCGCAATTCGGGCGGTGAGCTCGCGATTGACGGCGGCGTGAGCATGCGTCGCGTGCAGTGCTATGGCGGCTGGCGCGAGCAGCGTGTCGGACGCAGCCGACGGGACGCGAAATCCTTTGATGATCTACCGGTCCTGATCATCACCACGCCCGCGCCGGCGGCCATTGAACTGGGTGAGTCCATTGTGCGGGCTGAAATGGGGGATTCATCCCGTCTCGATATCGAACTCTCGCACTGCTCGTCGCTGTCTGCCGGTGATGTGGACAATGATGCCCGTCTCGCCATTCGCGGCTCGGGCAATGCCCGCATCGGCGAAGTTGGCGGCGCCTTGCAGGCCGCGCTGTCGGGCTCCGGCGCCCTGACGGCTCGTGATATCGGCGAAACGGCGGAGCTTGCGGTTTCGGGCTCCGGCGATGTTGAGCTTGGGGATGTGGGCAGCGATATGGAGATCGGCATTTCCGGGTCCGGCCATGTGCGCGCCGGCCATGTGGCCAGCCTGGACGCCAGCGTGTCCGGCTCCGGCAATGTCGAGATCGGCAATGCTCCGTCCGGCGTGCATTACGCAGCATCCGGCAGCGGCGATCTCAGCGTCGGCGCAACGTCCGACGTTCATGTGCGCAGCTCGGGCTCGTCCAACCTGACGGTCGCCAGCATGGATGGCGTGCTCAACGTCTCCAGCGGCGGGTCCGGTGATATCCGAATCGAGCAGGGCCGCGCGATCAGCGTGGAAGCCGTCCTCGCCGGATCCTCCGATCTGTGGTTCGGCGGCACGGCCGGTGATGTGAATGTTCGCGTCAGCGGTGGCTCTGATGCCTATATCCGCACCGTGACGGGCGAGCGGAACATCCGCACTTCGGGTGGTGGCGATTTCACAACCGGCCGCTAGCCTCACTCTGGCTTTGGATTGATCCGGGGGTCAAAACGGGAAGCCTCATACAGGGCGATCGCAGCCGCGTTCGACACATTGAGGCTTTCCGCCTTCGGGCCCATCGGGATTCGCGCCAGGGCAGAGCAATGCTCGGCCACGCGCGGGCGCAGACCCGAGCCCTCCGCCCCCAGAACCAGCACGAGCCCCGGTCCGGCATTGTCGGCGATCTCATCACCCAGACGCGCTTCCGCCTCGCCCGCAAGGCCGATGACATGGCGTCCGGCCTCCTGCAGGGCAATCAGCGTGTCGGCGATATTGGTCACCTGAACATGGGGAATGGTCTCGGCGGTGCCGACGGCCGTCTTGCACAGGGCGCCGAAGAAGGGCGGGGATTTGCGGTCCTGTACGATCACGGCGCGCACGCCAAATGCTGCACAGGAGCGCAGGATGGCGCCGACATTGTGCGGATCGGTAATCTGGTCGAGCACCACAAGCAGGCCGTGGGTTGGCTCAAGCACGGCATTCAGTGATTCAGCGGGCGGGGCGCCGGTCTTCAGTGCAAAGCCCTGGTGCACCGCGCCCTCGGGCAAACGGGCCGTAATCTGGCCGGGCAATTCAATATCGGCGAGCTTCTGGAAAGGCTCGTCCAACTCGGTCGCCGCATTGCGCGTAACATGCAAAGAGATGTGTTTTCTCTTGGGGTTGGCCAATGCGGCCAGGACCGCATGACGACCCCAGATCCAGCCCTGGTCGGGGCCGTCTCGTCGGGCTGCATTTCGTGCTGCAGAACCCTTTTTATCGGTGTTGCGCCGTTGAAAAGCCATGACTATAGTCCGCGCTCCAAATCAAGGAGCGGCCTCGTTAAAGCCCTTGGCGCTTCGGCGCAATCGGCATCTGCGGTTGATCCTTGAAATGGCCCGGCAGCTGAGCTCCCAATCAGCTGTCTCCGCGGACGCGGACCCTGTGGAGGGGTGGGAGAGTGGTTAAATCCAGCAGACTGTAAATCTGCCCGTTTCGGCGTACGCTGGTTCGAATCCAGCCCCCTCCACCATCTTGCTCGCTGCGCGAGCTTCGGCTGGGCAAGTCCAAATCTTTCATTCGAGCGAGGATGACGCGCTGTAGCCTCTGGCGAAAGCGGACGGCTCTAGCATGTCAAAACGGTTTTCTCTCACCGCGCTGGATGCATTCGGTTTCGTCACCCGGACAGCTTTCAGGCGTCCTGATCGTGCGGAACGCCTGAACAACTGCGATGTCTCAGTCGTCTCTGTCCTCAGGGGCCAGGTGAGCCGTTGGCTTGGACGCCTTCCTCCTCAGGCTCATTCACACCTTCAGGCGTATCGCTGTCGCGCTCATCAGGCTGAAAGGCCTGTTGGGGAAGCACCGGGCGATAAGGCGGCAATCCGGCATGTTCGGCGAACCAGCTCAGCTCTGTATTGATCTTGAACAACTGATAGCTGAGACGTCGGAAGTTATGGGGTTGGTCGGGTGCGACAAATAGCTGTGTCTCGGCGCCAGCCGCCTGAACGCCGCGATGCATCATCATGGCCTGCGTCGGCGGGACACGCTCATCACTCTCTCCAACAAAGAACAGGGTCGGTGTGGTCACTCTCCACGCATTCCAGAGCGGGGATTGCTCCAGATACAGGTCTGGATCAGCCGCTTCGGACCAAGGCGCAGCCCCGAACCAGGGGGTGCGATTAAAACGGGTGTCACTTTCGCCATACATGGACACCCAATCAGCAGCACCAGCGCCGGACGAGGCCGCGGAGAAGCGGTTGGTGACCGTGATCAGGCGATTGGTCA
>MDSZ01271066.1_pt1 | contig 96190 bp, 89 predicted proteins | sample 811201 | NCBI WGS metagenome assembly MDSZ01 (sample SAMN05326647, study PRJNA326480) | marine metagenome | isolation source: seawater | place: Indian Ocean: North | collected 2010
GGTGAGAGAGTATATCCTCCAGTTCTATATGTAGGCGATGTTGAAAACATGACTGATTTCAACAGTGTTTTAATGCCCTAATCCGGTAAAGAAATAGATCACGTATGAGCTGAATCAAGCTCATCAAAGAAAAGGCCTCGTTTTCGAGGCCTTTTCTTTTTGTACCATTTTGATACAGCTCTATATCTGTTGTATCATTGTGTTCATCTGATTTTATAACACAATCCTCAGTAGAATGTTTTTGTAATGTAAACGTGAATGTAATGGCATAAATTTTGCTATATTCATATTGTATACATTTAAAATTTAATAACTAGTTAATGAGAACAATGACAGAACCAATCAAGAGACTTTTACGTAATCTAAAGGGTGTGAGAGGAAACTCTCTGATGGAGTTCTCCGTAACGGTCGCCCTCATGGCAATACTCGCAGCGACAGCTGCGCCAAAGCTTTCACAGTTAGGAGAGAATACAAAGATACAGAAATCAAGATCAGAGCTGGATAAACTGGTAACCCAAGCTGCTAATTTTTATCAGGATACTGCAATTAGCGAAGGGCGTGGAAGATTTCCAGGTCAGGATAAGTATAACATGCCAGTAGGTGGTCACACTGATAATCAGGATATTCTCGATGACATAATTGATATTAAAGATCCTTATACAGGAGAAATAATAAAAAAAGCAGATTTTACTTTCTATCAATCTTCTCACGGTCGAGACTGGGTATCCGTTTTTGGAATCAGCAGCTATGACTTTCCAAAACCAGAGCTTGCAACTCTGCATGCCGATGATGAAGATGACACTGGTCCTTGTAATGTTTGCCCACCTAGCGAGACGGTAGGAAGATTTGAATGGGGTTCATTGTTTCCAACTGGTCCTGTTGGGAGCCCATTTCAGGATGGACATTTTGTCTACCAGGTTGTGGCAGGAAGTGGTTCCGGATCCAAGGCTGAGTCACCGATCCTCTATATAGCTGACATTGAAAACCCAAGGGAAATACACGCAATTTTGCAGCCATAGACTGCAGTGTAACAAAAGGATACTGTGTAACCATGTTAGACAAAAATGTAACGAATCGATTCAAAAAAATATTTAGACCCTCCCTAAGAGGAAAGATTTATAGAATTAGCTAAAAAAGTGACCTTATTGACGAGAGAAAAAGAAATTTAATGAGACAAATGAAAATAGTTAGTAGAAAAGAACTAAAAATAGACGGGATTGGCACAGAATTTGCTAATATAAACTAGAATTAATACACGTATTGAGGAAAACAATGAAGACAACAATGAAAACCATAAAAAAATACTTCAAGAGAGTCGACGGTCAGTCGCTTGCTGAATTTGCGGTAACTACGGCAATGATGGCAACCTTGGCAACAACAGCTGCACCAAAATTTTCTGGTGTTGGTGAAGGTGCTAAGGAGAAAAAGACACTGGCTGACATCGATAAGATATTGAAGGCAGCAAATAACTTTTATAACGAGCAGGTAACAAAATCTGGTCGTGGTCGCTTTCCAGGACAGTGGAAGTTCAACGAAACAGTTCCAGATGATGGTGCTGGCTACACTTATACTGAAGCGAACCAATCGTCTGCAGAAGATTTGGTGAATGCAGCGTTAAATGGTACATTTGATGAAGATGGTGAACAAACCGCAGCGCCAACATTCACTAGCTTTAGCAACTCAACAGATGCCCCAAAATGGGCCTCAGTCTTTGGAACGGATAATCCAGATGCTGAACTCCCTGAGATAGAGGACGGCCTCAGTGCTTACATTAATGTTAGTGAGGACCCAGACAGCTACGCTGGTGGTACTGTTGAAGATAAGGTAGGAGCATCAGAATTCCTTTCTGCTTTTGGTGGCGACCCAATCAAGAGCCCTTTCCAGGATGGTCACTATATATATACGGTGATCGCAGGATATGGTTCAGGTACTTCATCCCTAGCACCGATCATGTTCGTTGCTGACCTTGAAAGTCCATCATCATTCAACAAAAAGCTTCAACCGTAAAAAAGAACTAATAAAACAGGCATCCTAAAAACCACAAACCAAAGGATAAACATTAAAGGAGATAAAAATGAGGAATACTAATAAAGGATTCACGCTAATAGAATTAATAATGGTCACGATCATACTAGGTATCCTAGCCGCAGTCGCGATCCCAAGATATATGACCTCTGTACAAAAAGCAGAAGAAGCAGCTGAAGACGCAGTATTAAGTGCGATAGCAGCCGGTCTGGAATCACACGCAACTGAAAAGTTGATGGAGAACGGACGCCGCAGCTGGCCAACCAATCCATGGGACGCTCTAGAAACAAAGCCTGCTGGATATGCAACTGATAATGAGGATGCAGGAGATGACGGAGAGTGGCGCTACAACTCAACTACCAATAACATCACGCACATGCGCGGTAACGGTACACTTGTACACTGGGATTATGACAAAGGAACTAACACCGGCGGAAATAGTGATGTAGTAGGTACCCTAGGTTCTAGAGAAGCAGGAGCAGGGAACTAAGGATTTGATCTAATTAGGTCCTTAACCTAAATCATTCAAGAAAGGCTCCGGTACATACCGGAGCCTTTTTAAATTCGGAACGAAATTAAAAGACCACTACAAGTAAATTATCTTATGATGAAGAATTTCAAACATACAGCTGGGTTCACCATGATGGAGTTAGTGGTAACTTTAGCGCTCATGGGAGTACTCATTAGTTTTGCCATCCCAGCATACAATGGGGTATCTGAAGAGATGCAAGGAAAGCGTAATGAGGCGAACATGCAAACGATACGAGAGGCGTTCTTTCACTACTTTTACAGAATGCATCAGCAAAAAGGTCGGGTTGCTCATTTTCCACCTGAACCTAACAATGAGCGAAAGCTCATGGATGATGATTGGGCATCGACCCCAATGGACTCTCTTCTATCCCCGCAGGCACCAAAGCATCTATTTGCTACGGGAGTATTACCCAAGAATGCGAACAATACACCCTTCATGTATACTACATGGAATGACACGGTAGACGCATCAGGTGAGGTGATGTATTACATTAAGATAGAGGACGTTGATGAGGATAGCCCCTCATACGGAAAATCCTTTACTTACTCTATATAAATATCGTATTCTTTTGGTCGATATCGTATTTTGACCATGACTAACATCAAGAAAAAGACAATTCATGCCATTGTTCCTGGCTTTTCGCTAATAGAGCTCATAATTGTTATTGTTCTTGTTGGTATCTTTAGTGCAATTGCAATGACTCGAACGGATATTGGTCTTTCCACGATAAGGGAGCAGATAGCAATAGACCAGATCACTAGTGACATTGATCTTACAAGATCAATGGCTTTTGGAAAGCACGATACCCTTACGATTGTCTTCTCATCATCTCAGGAGACCTACACCATTTACAGTGGTCCTGATCATTCTAGATCCCCACTTACGGATTTTCCAAATAGCGTGAATGGTGTCATGTCGCTCGATAATTCCACAATGAGAGATGTTGACCTTCGATCCGTAGATTTTAACGGTACTTCCGAGTTGCAATTCTTACCACTAGGAGACCTAAAGTTTGGAGGGACGATTGCGCTCAATACAAAGACCATATCAGTTCAACCTGTCACAGGTAAGTGGAGTGTAGAATAGGTGAAGAAAATTTCTAATAATCAGAATGGTTTTACCTTGGTAGAGGTCTTGGTGGTGCTTGTGCTCTTGACTCTGTCCTTCATGATCTTTTTAAATGCTTTGAATACTGGGAAGACGGTTAGAGCAAAGTCTGAACTTAGAACCATCCAGAGTACCATTCTTAATAGCATCGAGAACCAGATTCGATCGAGACGGTTTGATGAGAATCTTACTGAGCCATGGTCAATCGCTCTAGGACAGGATACAGGTGAGTCACTGGTAACAGAGTTCGATGACATTGATGATTTCGATGGGTATGTCATAGTTCAGTATCCTGAGCATCCAGCATTCAGATGTGACGTATCCGTTAATTATGTTTCTGCATCTACTGGCTTTCACGTGTCTCAATCAGATCGTTCGAACTATAAGAGTGTGATGGTGAAAATATCACATGGTACTCTACCGGCAATGACGGACACCATGATCATAGGATCAGGTCTATGATGTATGCAAGAAAAAGTGCAAGGGGATTCACTCTGATTGAGATGATAATAGTCATTGTCATCACTGGGATCATTGGTTCCATGACAGCGACTATGTTGTTTCAGGGCTCTGATATTTTTGTAAGTGAGACAGATCGCCAGGGCTTTGTAAGTGAATCAAGATCAGCATTTTGGAGACTCATGAGGGAGACACAGGGGCAGGCATCCCCCTCGAATTTTTCTTCTTCAGACCAGAGCAGGATATATCTGACAAATGCGAAGAATGAGCAAAAGGATTTTCAGACGGGAACGGAAGGATATTTGAATCTAAGGCTCGGAAATGGTAGCTACAATCCCCTTTCAAATTCGCTGTCATATTCCATGTCAAATGGCTTTGTATTCTATGATGATAACTTTAGTTTGATAACACCCATAACAGGAGGTCTGTCGAACGAACAGTCAGCAAACGTACGTCTATCAAAATTAGAACTAACCTTCGTAAAAGATGATGACACCCTTTCACTTAGTTCATTCGTTTATCCACACAATTTTAGGTTTGGGAAAAAAATGAGTTACCACAACTGATGAGAGATAATTTTAGAAACAAGAGCGAGTCTGGAATAATATTGATGGCCTCAACAATGGGGGTATTCATACTCCTCAGCCTGTTTGCATTTTATTTGGCACGTTTTGCTGTGGTGGAGACCCGTACTGGTGGTTACCATGCCCAGGACATACGGGCGAGAAATCTTGCCATGACCGGTATAGAGCACGGGCTTCAATCATACGCTGATTCGCGAAACACGACTAGCATTAATGGGAGCTTTAACAATGGGACCTATTCGGTGATATTCGATAGTCAAAATGATGAAGCAGGATCAATTCTGTCCAAAACTCATTATTTGACATTGAAGAGCAAGGGAAAGATCGATGATGTAGAAAGAAACGTACGCCTTTTAATATCATCTTTTCCAGAAGCATTTTGTTTTTCTTTTTATGGACATAATTTAGGATCTCAGACCTTTGCAGAGTCTAATGCAAATATATATGGTGATATGTTTTTCAACGGTAATATACAGTCAAATAGTGGTGCAAGTAGTGGAATTACCTATACAGGTACAGGCACTGGAGGAACTCTCTTGAGTGAAATTCCTATTTTCCCAGAGATCAATACGTCCCAGTACGAGGCACTGATCAATAGCGCATCGCAAGAGCCTGGTAACTATGTAAATCATGCTCTAGACTTTGATGGTAGCAATGACTATGTAAGAATTGGAAATTCCAGCGATATCAACACGGGTAGTCACAATCACAGGTATAAGACCATAGAGGCCTGGTTCAAGGTAGATAACAAGAACATTACGTCGCGCAAGCAGACCATATATGAGCAAGGTGGTACCGTCCGAGGTTTGAACATCTACGTTTTTGGAGGAGCGCTTTATGTTGGTGGATGGAATGAGCCGAACGGAGAGAGTGACTGGGACCCCGGTACCTGGCACTCTACAAGTAACATACAAAGCAATACCTGGCACCATGTAGCACTCACACTAAACGGTGGAAATTCCGTTTCCAGTAATGCGTTTAAGGGGTATTTAGATGGTCAACAGTTCGGATCAGGCTCAGGTTCGAAGCTTTGGAATCACGGAGGTGACGTTTCCATTGCGCGTAACAGAGACACTAAGTTTCACACAGGAGATTATAATTCAGCAAGATATTTTGCAGGTCACATTGATGAGGTCAGACTCTGGAACGTAACAAGGACTCAGGCACAGATTCAAGCGATGAAAGATACGGTACTAAATGGCAATGAGTCTGGACTCACTGCTTACTATGATTTCCAAGAGAATTCAGGAAATATTGCAAACGATAGGCAGACACAATCAAATAATGATGGTTCTCTTATAAATGGACCATCTTGGACATCTGGTCCAATTCTATCAAAAATGAATAGTTCTTCTTTCTCGAATAGGACCATAGATCTATCTAGTTATCCAAATAGCAAACTATTAAGATCAAGTGATCTGGTCATTTCAAATTCGACCATCAACGGACCAGGATACATTGTAGCCGATGGTAACATTACCATCAACTCTAATTCAATAGTGAATGGAAACATATTCATCATCTGCAGTGGTAACATGTCTATCTCAAATTCTCAAGCTGGTAATGACATGAACTCAGCTGTGGTCATCTATTCCCAGGGAAATGCTACTTATGTAAACTCATCTATTAATGGACTGATAGTTTCAAAAGGCAATACCCTTTCCCTTAGCGGTACCGCTGTAAATGGTGCTATATTAAATTATGGATCTTCATTTACTTTGTCTGGGAATAGTGATGTTACAGGATCAGTGGTCTCTAAATATTCAGTTGACATTGAGGGGGTGAATGTTTCAATGACAAGAGGGAACATTCCTGGATTTGCTGGAAAAGACATTGGGCTTGATCCTTTTGTGGTTCCAGGATCCTACTTAGAATTCTAATGTGGTCGTTATAATTTTAGGCTCATAGATCGTACTTCTAACATCTAATAATTTGAGGATCTAATGACCCGCTTCGTTATTGTCTTTCTTATTCTTACCATATCAAAAGGAAAAGACTACGAACCAAATTGGAGTTCTCTTGATTCTCGCCCAACACCAGAGTGGTTCAAGGATGCAAAGTTTGGTATCTTCATACACTGGGGACTGTATTCGGTTCCCGCATGGGGTCCAAAGGGGTCGTACGCAGAGTGGTATCTCAATGGGCTAAATAATGGAGACACTGCTCGCTTGAGATATCATGAAAAAAATTATGGTAAGGACTTTCCCTATAGAGACTTCATTGATTATTTTGACGCTGCAAAATTTGACCCTGGTGATTGGGCGAATCTATTTAAGCGCGCTGGAGCAAAATATGTGGTCCTAACATCCAAGCATCACGATGGCTTTTGTCTTTGGCCTAGTCCACAAAGTCGTGGATATAATTCGGTCAATGGCATTGCGAAAAGAGATCTCCTCGGAGACCTTGATCATGCCGTAAAAAAGCTGGGTCTTAGATCGGGTTTTTATTATTCACTGTATGAGTGGGATCATCCAGATTATCCAAAAAACGTAATAAGATATGTAGATGAGCATATGCTCCCCCAACTCAAGGACGCGGTTCAGCGATATGAGCCTGACATAATTTTTTCTGATGGAGAATGGGACAGAGACAGTCGGGAATGGAAGAGTGAGAAGTTTTTAGCTTGGTTATATAATGAATCCAATGCTCCTAAGGACGTGGTGGTCAATGATCGCTGGGGTGGCGAGACTCGATTCAAGCACGGAGGCTATTTCTCAACGGAGTATGATCCCTCATCAGGCCATATCAATGATGATTTCATTGAGCGTGGATGGGAGGAGTGTAGAGGAATGGGGCGTTCATTTGGTTATAACAAGAATGAGGGTCTCAATGATTACAGTTCCTCAGATGATCTGATTCGTTTGTTGGTTGATATTGTTAGTAGAGGAGGGAATTTATTACTCAATATTGGCCCTAGATCTGATGGTACGATTCCTAAAATAATGGCCAATCGCTTGATTGAAATTGGTGAGTGGTTAGATGTGAATGGCGAGTCCATATATGGGACCACCATCAATCCAATTGCTCGATCAGGTGATATTAGATTTACTCTTTCTAAGGATCGTAGGTATTTATTCGCATTTATTGAGAAAGTACCAAAAAAAAGAATGAGGATCAAAAACATCAATGCCAATGGAAATGAGCAGATCACGTTACTCGGAAGCAAAAGCAAGCTAACTTGGCGTAATGTTCGTAATGATCTATTGATCGATATCCCAAAAAAATTGAGACCTGCTTTTTCTAGTTTTCCAATTCATGTTTTGAAGATACCTGTGCTACCATATCTTGACCCCCCGACAATCAAGATTGAAATCGAAGATGAGAGAGCGAACATCAATATTACCTCAAACCACACATCAGTTAAATTAGAGTATGGATTTGGTGATGAAACGGAGGCCTTGAAAGCAAATAATGAATACATTGGCCCATTCCAGATAAACGTACCAGGAACCTTAGTGGCTCAATCCTCTGCGCAAGGCTATAGAACCAGCAAACTGGCGACTATGCCGGTAGAAATATTAAGTACCAAGAATGGGTTAACGAAAAGCACATATCTGGGCCAGTGGAATGATTGCAGAGAGATGATGAAAGAAACACCATTCTTGCGGACCAGAGTAAATAATTTTATTATTGATGATTATAGAGAAAATGATTTTGGACATGCTTTTACAGGATATTTGAATGTTGAAACAGAAGGTAACTATTCGTTCCAAACCACCTCAGATGACGGCTCTAGATTATACATAGGAGATTTTCCTTTAGTGGATAATGATGGACTGCACGGGAGGAAGACTGTTTCATCTGATATTCCACTTCAAAAGGGACGGTACAAAATCGAGGTTCAATATTTTGAAAGGGGAGGCCAAGAATCACTTGAAGTAAAATGGAAGGGACCTGGCTTTGATTGGATGTCAATCCCTTCCTATAGACTTTTTATTGATAAGAATTAAACCAGATATTAGGAGTATGATGTGACAAAGAAAATCACTCGTAGAAAATTCATTAAAACAACTACTGTTGCAGGGAGCGCAGCTGCAGTGATGCCCTATTCCCTTTTTTCCAATAGGGTAAAGACGAGGGTTAGATTAGGATTCATTGGTACTGGATTAAGAGGACAGTGGATGCTTTGGCTTGCAGCAAAATACCCAGAGGTATCCATCCCAGCTATCTGTGACATTGATGACGGCATGATAGCCTCTGCATTGAAGATACTAAAGGATGGTGGAAAACCAGAGCCTAGAGTTTATAAGAAGAATGATGAAGATTATGAGAATATGATAAAAAATGAAAATCTCGATGGTGTTTATGTTGCAACGCCTTGGAAATGGCATCATCCAATGTCAGTCGCTGCAATGAAAGCTGGTATCAATGTTGGTACAGAGGTTCCAGCTGCATTGACCGTCGATGAATGTTGGGATCTTGTTAAGACATCTGAAAGATCAGGAAAATTTTGCATGATCATGGAGAATGTATGTTACAGGCGTGATGTGATGGCTATACTGAATATGGTAAGAGAGGGTATGTTTGGTGAACTGCTACACTGCCAAGGGGGATACCAGCACGACCTCCGTCATGTCAAATTCAATGACGGAGTTAACCCATACGGAGGAGGTGTAGAATTTGGAGAAAAAGGATTTTCTGAGGCAAAATGGAGGACGCAACACTCTATAGAAAGAAATGGAGATCTCTACCCAACTCATGGGTTGGGACCTGTTAGCTCAATGCTTGACATAAATCGTGGCAATAGGATGACGCATTTATCCTCATTTTCTACCCAGGCTAGAGGTCTAAACAAATACATTGTTGATAATGGTGGCAGTGATCATCCAAATGCATCCATTAATTTCAAATGTGGTGACATAGTGACGACCACAATAAAGTGTGCGAACGGCCAAACCATAATGTTGAGCCATGACACAAATAATCCTAGACCATACTCACTTAATTTTAGGGTACAGGGGACCAAGGGCCTTTGGCAAAAAGATGCAAGATCGATCTATGTTGAGGGAGTAAGCAAAAATGAGCACAGGTGGGATGATGAAAGTAGTTATTTAAAACAGTATGATCACCCATTATGGAAACGATTCGAAAATAAGGCAGAGGGCTCGGGCCATGGTGGGATGGACTTTTTCATACTACGTGCTTTCATCGAAGCGCTCAAGGGTACGAAACCAGTGCTAGACGTTTACGATGCGGCGAGTATGAGTGTGATCTCTCCACTTAGTGAGAAGTCCATTCGATTGGGAAGTACAGCAGTAAAGGTACCTGATTTTACACGAGGAAAATGGAAGTCAAATCAGCCGATATTTGGCCTTGATGATTACGCATAGATAAATGATACTATCCCTATTTGACTGGGCCATAATTGTTGGGTATTTTGTATTCTGCCTGGTGATTGGAATATGGGCTTCAAAAGACTCGTCAAAGAACACCAGATCATTTTTTTTAGCTGGTAGGAATATGCCGTGGTGGCTATTGGGAATCAGTATGGTCGCTACAACCTTTTCAACAGATACTCCTAATCTAGTAACTGACCTAGTAAGAAGAGAAGGAGTCTCTGGGAACTGGAGTTGGTGGGCATTTTTGCTGACTGGAATGCTAACGGTATTTGTCTATGCAAGACTATGGCATCGATCAGGTGTGATGACTGACATTGAATTTTATGAGCTACGGTATGGAGGAAAACCAGCGGCGTTTCTACGTGGTTTTCGTGCAGTATACCTTGGTCTCATATTTAATGTATTAGTAATGGGCGCAGTTAGTCTTGCGGCTGTCAAATTTGGTGAGATCGTTTTAGGTGTTCCTGGGTGGTTTACGCTAGTGGTCGCTGGTGCTATCACTCTTGCCTATTCAATGTTGGGTGGATTAAAAGCAGTAGTAATAACAGATTTTGTCCAATTTACATTGGCAATGATTGGATCTGTATGGGCTACTATTTACATCTTGGGTCTTCCAGAGATCGGTGGAGTTTCAAACCTAATCGGCCGGGTTGAGGTAATGGATAAACTGTCTCTCTTCCCAAACATGTCTGATCCAGATGTTTGGGTTCCCGTATTATTGGTTCCTCTAGCAGTACAATGGTGGGCAAGTTATTATCCTGGTGCTGAGCCAGGCGGAGGAGGTTACATAGCCCAGCGAATGTTTTCTGCGAAAGATGAAACTAATGCTGTTGGTGCCACTATGTTGTTTAATCTAGCACATTATGCCATAAGACCATGGCCTTGGATCTTGATTGCATTATCCTCTTTGGTTATTTATCCTGAGCTATCAGATCTTCAAACAGCTTTTCCAAATCTGCCAATGGACAAGCTGGGCCATGATGTTGCCTATCCTGCGATGCTTACTCTTTTACCTTCAGGATTACTAGGTTTGGTATCTGCTTCTCTCATTGCTGCTTTCATGAGTACCATATCCACTCAGTTAAATCTTGGTGCGAGTTATGTTGTTAACGATCTTTATAATAGATTCATCAAACCAAGTGCATCTGAAAAAGAACTTGTAATGATAGGAAGAGTATTCATTGTCATATCCATATTCCTTGGTGGTGGTCTTGGACTGATTCTTACAAATGCGGGCCAAGCATTTAATTTACTACTGATGATTGGTGCAGGTACTGGTTTGATATACATCCTTCGCTGGTTTTGGTGGAGAGTAAATGCCTATGCAGAGATCATGGCGATGCTAAGTTCTCTTATCATTGCAGCTTATTTCAATTTCGGAGTTGTGAATCTAGCGAGCTGGGAAAAGATCGCTTACGGAACTTTTATGACCACGATTATTTGGATTATTACAGCATTCTTTACTCCTCCAGAATCTAAAAAAACCTTGATTAATTTTGTTTCTACGGTCAATCCAGGCGGGCCAGGATGGAAAAGGTTCTCGAATGAGTATTCATCTAGCACTTGGTCTGTCCCCAAAGGAATACTGATGATGTTCATGGGCTCAATATCAGTTTACGCAGCGTTGTTTGGGATTGGTCTTTTAATATATGGACAAACGGGAACTGGTATCTTTCTTTTTCTGCTAAGCGCAATGTCCGCATTGGGAATTTTTCGGCTTTGGAGGTAACCACTCCTGGAAGAATATGCCTTTTTGGCGAGCATCAGGATTATCTTGGTCTCCCTGTTATTGCAACGGCTATATCGTTAAGAGCAAGTATCAAGGGCATAAGAAGGGAAGATGATCAGATTATCATACATATGCCTGACATTGACCGCACAGAAAATTTTTCCCTTGGAGATGGAGATTATAAAGGTTCAAGGGATTATTTTAAGAGCGGTTTAAATATAGCAAAGAGGGAGGGGCTTGTTTTTTCATATGGATTTGAGTGTGAATTAAAAAGTGATATCCCAATCCAAGCTGGTACAAGTAGTTCTTCAGCGATCGTAGTTAGTTGGTTGCATTTTCTTTCTCTAATGGCAGATAATAAGACCAAATGGAGTAGGAAGAAGTTGGGAGAATTAGCTTACATGGCTGAGGTTGAGGAATTTAATGAACCTGGTGGAATGATGGATCAGTATTCAACAGCAATCGGGAGCACGGTATATCTTGAGTCCGAGCCAAAAATACGAGTTGAAAAAATAAACACCTCTCTGGGTAGCTTTGTATTGGGTGATTCAATGGAAAAAAAGGATACACTTAACATACTTTCCCATTGCAGGGATCGTCGATTAAACATTTTTGAAAAGATTATTTCATTGAATCCGTCTTTTAATATTCATTCATCAAAGAAACTTGACCTATCTGTTTTGACAACTGCTGAAAAAAATCTATTTCATCATACGATAAAAAATCGTGACATATTAAGGAATGCAAAAAACGAGCTTGAAAAGGATGACCTTGACCATGAAATGATCGGACATTTATTGAATTTACAGCACTTCATTCTAAGGGATCATCTTAATGTTAGTACTAAAAAGATAGAATTAATGATAGAGGCTGCTAATAAAGCAGGAGCATACGGATGTAAGATCAATGGTTCAGGAGGAGGGGGATGCATGTTTGCTTATGGGCCAGAAGATACGGAGTCAATTTCAGATGCCATAAGATCTGTTGGCGGAATTGCATATGTAGTACAAGCAGATGAAGGTACAAAAGTTTTAATTTAATAAGTAAAATTTTAAGGAAATAAAAATGAAAGATATTACGCTATTGGTCATGGCAGCTGGGATGGGTTCTAGGTATGGCGGTCTTAAACAACTCGATCCTGTGGGACCCAATGGAGAAACAATCATAGACTATTCTGTATTTGATGCGATTCGTTCAGGTTTTAATAAGGTCGTATTCATAATTCGAAAAGATTTTGAAAAGGAATTCAAAACGCAAATTACTGATAAGTACAAGGGAAGGATAGCAATTGAATTTGCATTCCAAGACCTCAATGAGCTACCGCAAGGGTTTAAGTGTCCAAGAGGGAGGGAGAAACCTTGGGGCACTGGCCATGCAATCTTAACTGCTGCTGATATCATTAATGAACCCTTTGTAGCGATCAATGGTGATGACTTTTATGGGTTAGAATCGTTCAAGGTCGTAGCTGATTATTATAATGATGGGGGCTCATTATTCTCCATGGTCGCTTTTCAGTTAGATAAGACATTATCTGAGTTTGGTGGTGTTACTCGAGGATTGTGTACCGTAAAGGAAGGTTTCCTAGAAACTGTAGTGGAGACTGAAGATCTACAGCTTGCTGAGAATGGCATTTCCTCAGATCGTGCCATACGATTGGATGGGAGTGAACCTGTTTCAATGAATGTTTGGGGGTTCATGCCAGACGTATTTGAACATTTAAGAGTTATGTTCATTGATTTTTTGAATGCGAACGGTAATGAGATGAAGAGTGAATTTCTTATTCCAACAGTAGTAAACGAGCTCATCCTTTCAGGAAGTAAAAAAGTACATGTTTTACGAACCAGTTCAAAGTGGTTCGGTGTGACATATAAGGATGACAAACCATTCGTAAGTGACCAGATTCAGTTACTTGTGGATAATGACATATATCCAAATCAATTATTTTGATCAACTTTTTTCAAAGTGTGTAGAATGAGAAGCATGCTTCTTTTTTTTTAAAGAGTTTTATTGTTGAAGATTTCGGTAGTCATACCCACTTTTAACAGAAAACATACTCTTAAAAGAGCATTAGAATCAGTTTTATCTCAAACTATTGATCCATTTGAAATAATTGTCATGGACGATGGTTCTGATGATGGGACCAGAGAGTGGATAGAGGATGAATATCCCATGGTTACATACATTTATCAATCCAATAAAGGGGTCAGCTCAGCAAGGAATGAGGCTATACGAATGTCAAAAGGTTCTTGGATAGCACTATTGGACTCTGATGATGAATGGGTTTCCGAAAAATTAGAACGCCAAAGATTGTATTTAAAAGAGCATTCTGAAATGATTTTTTGTCATACTAATGAAATATGGATAAGAAACGGGTTTCGTGTCAACCAAAAGAAAAAGCACCAAAAACATGGAGGTTACATTTTTAATCATTGTTTGGATATGTGTAAAATATCCCCATCATCAACCCTGATAAAAAAAGATGTTTTTAAAGATGTTGGTCTATTTGATGAGACACTAAGGGTTTGTGAGGATTATGATCTCTGGCTTAGAATCACTTCTAAGTATTCCATACTCTTTTTGGATGAGCCATTGATAATAAAATATGGAGGGCATTTAGACCAATTATCAAAGGTGTCTGGTGGCATAGAGCAGTATCGTATAAAATCGCTGGAAAAGTTGTTGAGGTCTAAGTTACTCGACAACTCTCAATATGACCTTACGAGGAATATGTTGATAAAGAAGCTAGGCATATTTGCCAATGGATTAGAAAAAAGAAACAAGGAAAAAGAATTAAAAATTGTAAAAGAAAAGATGAAATATTGGATTAAGATACCAAGCAAGCATTAGATTATAACCAATCCAAGCCGCTAATTATCTTTTATCGAATAACTAATGAAAAATATGTATTTATTACTAAATTATGACAATGAGATCAAATAAAAAACTCTATGCAGTAATTCCCTTGCTGATTACAAGTCTTTTTGGTTCAGACTGGGTAGATTTAGGCTCCTCCAGTCCAGTTGAACCAGATTGGGAAGTTAATCCAGTTTCAGAAAAAGAGATACAGGTTGCACTTAGCTTGGGTGGATATAATATCGAAACAACTAACACTAATGGTAAAATTATTTCATTCCCAGGTGGTGTTCCAATTTTAGAAAAAGGTGCTCCAGATCTACCGCGTATTGCTCGTTCAATAATTATTCCTGACATGGCTCACATGAAACTTACGATCATAGATACTGATTTCGTTGACATCCAGATTGAAGATATTGAGTCATCTAAGGGAAATATTACAAGAGATATTGATCCATCATCAATACCCCATACATATGGAAAAGTCTATCAGAAAAATGAATTCTATCCTAAAGAAATTTCGTTTTTGAGAGATCCATACATTCTAAGGTCCTACAGAGGACAGGCCATAGTTTTTCAACCAATCCAGTACAATCCTATACAAAGAATATTAAGAGTTTATACTCATATTAAATTGAACATTCAGCAAGAGGGGATCAGTCAATTAAATGCACTTACTAGGCGTCCACCGTATTCAGGGTCTCGTGAATTTCAACAAATGTATAGGGATCATTTCATTAACTACACAGAAAATGAGCGCTATGATGTGTTAGGAGAACAGGGTCCAATGTTAGTAATTAGTTATGGTGAATTTTTGGAAGCGATGCAGCCTTTTGTTGATTGGAAGAATTATAAAGGGATACCAACCGAGATCCATGACATTGCAGAAATAGGTGATGTGGATGAAATGGAAGCCTTCATTGAAGATCAATACTACGAGAACGGTATTGCGTTTGTTCTTCTTGTTGGTGATATCGATCAAATAGAGACCATACGAAGATCAAACGGAGCTGGGTCCAACAGTCCATCAGACAATTCATTAACCTTTGTTGCTGGAAATGATTACTATCCTGATCTTGTAATTGGCCGGTTCTCTGCTGAGACAATTGAGCATGTAACTACAATGGTTGATAGAACCATATCATATGAAATGAACCCTGATTCTAATGCAGATTGGTATAAAAAAGGTGCAGGCTTTGCATCAAACCAAGGGCCAGGTGATGATGGTGAAGATGATGACGAGCACATGGACAATATTCGTGAATTGTTATTAGACTATACCTATATTGAAGTAGACCAAGTTTACGATCCCGATGGAACGGTTGCTGAAGGAGAGGAAGCAATCAACGAAGGTCGATCAATCATAAATTATACTGGCCACGGATCCAATGGGTCATGGGGTAATGGATGCCCGATGAATAATACAGATGTGAATGGCCTTGTGAATGTAGGTAGGTGGCCTTTTATTTGGTCTGTCGCTTGTGTAAATGGGGAATTTGAACAGGGAACTTGCTATGCTGAGACATGGTTGCGTGCTACAGATACTGATGGAACTCCTACCGGAGCAATAGCTGCTCTAATGTCTACCGTAAACCAGGCCTGGAATCCCCCCATGGAAGGACAGGACGAGATGAATGCTATTTTTGTTGAGTCATATTCTGATAACATTAAACGAACATTTGGCGGCCTATCATTTAATGGAATGAACCAGATGAATGATAGCTATGGAACAGCTGGTTATGATGAAACATGCTACTGGACTATTTTTGGTGATCCATCAGTTGTCGTAAGATCAGATACCCCTTCAGAAATGTCCATAACACACAACAGTGCTCTCACAATTGGGAGTTCTGAATTAGTTGTCAATGCTGATGTTTCTGGTGCTCTAGTTGCAATATCAAGGGAGGGTGAACTCTTGGCATCAGGTCACACGGATGAAACCGGTTATGTCAATTTATTGTTTGAAAATTCATTGGACATACCTGGATATGTAAACCTAGTAGTAACTGCATACAATAAAGTGCCATATGAACAAACCATAGACATTATTGACCCTGAAGGAGCTTATATGCTCTTCGATGACTTTGTAATGATTAGTGGAGATGATGACATCTTAGATTATGGAGAAGAAGCCTCTTTGTACGTTGTCTTTCAAAATGTTGGTCAGGAAGCATCGGACGAACTTACTTTTACGCTGACACATCAGGGGTCGATGGTAAATATAATTACGGAAGAAATAGTTCAAGAGCCCGTGGCTTCTGGAGATCAGGTGTCCGTAGGACCCTTTGAGTTTATTGTAGATTGGAATCTAGAAGATGGTTCAACGGTTCCATTATTGGTTTCTGTAATGAGCGATTCTTCAGATTGGGATCATTCCTTAGTTTTTAACGTCCAGGCTCCAGCATATCAGCTTATTTCAATTGATTTCGGGGGAAATGGGAATGGCACCCTTGACCCTGGTGAATCGGCTAGCATAGAGGTTTTAATTGAAAATAATGGGAACGCCCCTGTAGTTTATCCAACTTTTGAGGTTAATAACAATGACCCTTACATAACGGTAGACGATATAGTAAGTAATGACCCAACTTTTTGGGGAGTAGACGCTCAGTTACCACTGATAATTAATCTTAATATAGCATCAAACACTCCACTTGGATATTATCCTAATTTTAATATTGACATTGGTGCCGCAGATACACCATATGAGCATGACTTTCCAATTCCATTAACAGTAGGGATACTTTTGGAAGATTTTGAAACTGGTAATTTTAACTCCTTTAATTGGACACATGGTGGAGATGCGGATTGGACAATAGACAATGATTATTCTTCATCAGGAATTTTTTCTGCAAAATCAGGTGAGATAGGGCATGATCAGACCTCTGAACTCTCCTTAATGATGAATGTCCTGAATGAGGGCAATATTATTTTTTGGGCAAGGTCATCCTCTGAACAAGGAAATTCAGGAGTAGTATATGATTATCTAGAGTTTTACATCGATGATGAACCACAAGAACTAGAGATAGGTGGGGAAAATGATTGGGAAGAATATTCTATTACTCTACCAGTTGGTGAACATTTGCTTAGATGGGTCTATCAAAAAGATGAGGCAGAGAGTGAAGGAGATGATTGTGTTTGGATAGATGGAATTCAGTTTCCACCAGGAACTGTTTCTCCACTAAATATTGACTTTGGTGATCTCAATGATGATGGAATTGTAAATATTCTAGATGTAATTGTAACGGTAAATCACGTTATCGGTTTTTTAGATCTTGATCAAGAACAAACTCAAAATGCTGATATGAACTTAGACGGTATCATTAATATTTTAGATGTATTATTGGTTGTTGATCAAGTCATTGGTGAATGATTAAAAAATATGTTTACTTAATTAATAGCTCCTTATATGGAGCTATTTTTTTTATGATTCCATGAGACCAGTAATCATTTTCATTTTCTTATTTGGTTCCAATTTATTAATTGGTGAAGATATTTCTTTTTTTGTTGATTTGGAGACATCTAAGCTTAGATGGACTGGAGAAAAGGTTATTGGTACGCATTGGGGATACGTAAAATTAAAAGAGGGAGTAGTTAGCCTAAAAGATAATGAACTATCATCTGGCCGGTTCATAGTCGATATGTCTAGCATATCCGTTGAAGATATTAAAGATTGGAGATGGAGTGAGAAATTAGAAGATCATTTAAAGTCTTCTGATTTTTTTGACGTTGAAAATTACCCAGAGGCGACGCTTAGCATTAATTCAGTCAAAAAAAGTAAAAAGAAAATTATGGTTACATGTGAACTTTTTATAAAAGGCATAACTCAAACAGTTGAATTCCCTGTGCAATTAAACATAAACAAAACAAATGCTACAGCCCAAGGGAGATTGACAATTGATAGAACCTTATATGATATTAAATATAGATCAGGAAAATATTTTGGGGATCTTGGAAATAAGCTTATCTACGATAATTTTCATATCAATTTTGAATTACAAACAAAATAATCATTCATACTTTGCTTTAGATAGATTGGTAGCATAATTCAAAGTAAACTATGAAGGTTCATCAAAGTCTCATATTCCTAATTTTACTTTTTTTAAAAAGTTTTGTTATTGGACAATCTAATTATCTTTACAATTTTGATCCTGATTCACTTAGATTTAAAATCGTAAAGGCTACTCGGTGTTCTTCTCCACCAAAAATTGATGGTATTTTAAACGATTATTCCTGGGAAGGTGGATATCTTATAGATGAATTTTTTCAAATTGAGCCAAAAGAACTTATTGCACCATCTGAAAAAACTGCAGTCAAATTAAAGTATGATAATGAAGCTTTATATGTATTTATTCAATCCTATGATTCGCAGCCTGATAAAATAAGAAAAACACTTGTTCGAAGAGATAGTTGGATGGATGGTTTTGCTAACAATTCTGATTGGGTTGGAATCACGATTGATTCAAGGAATGATGATTACAATGGCTATTTTTTTGCTGTAAATGCTTCGGGTGCTAAAATGGATGTTGTAGCTTCTGGTGAGTGGAATTTTGATCCGACTTGGAACCCAGTTTGGGATGTTTCGATTGGTTTTAATGATGAAGGTTGGACTGCAGAATTCAAATTGCCATTTGCAATCTTTCAGTTTGAAAATAAGCCAAATATGGAATGGGGCATCTCATTTGAAAGAGCCATTCACCGATTGCAAGAAAGAGTCGAATGGCCTGGGCGTTCTAAATCCATTAGAGGACTAATGCTCCCCTTAGGAATATTGCAGGGTTTTAATGATGTCCCTAATCCCAAACAACTAGAGATAGTACCTTATGTTCTTGCAGGATATAGTGATAATATACAGAGTGATATTGGTCTAGATTTACGATACGGTCTAACATCAAACAGTATGATGAAGATAACAGTCAATCCTGATTTTGGACAGGTTGAGGCAGATCCGTCTGTATTAAACTTGACTGCATTTGAAACATTTTATGAAGAAAAACGTCCATTTTTTTCAGAGGGTTCTGAATTTTTTGATCATCGAATATCGCTTTTTAATTCAAGAAGGATTGGAAAGAAACCAGGATATTATATCCCTGAAGACACTGAAATAAAAGACATGCCTGATTTTACTACTATTTTAACTGCGGGAAAGATAATGGGTAGTTCTTCATCAGGTATGAATTATGGTTTAATAACTGCAATGACAGCAGAAGAAACTGCCATAAGCATTGATGGATTAGACTCGAGCAAAATTGTTGTTGAGCCAAGAACAAACTATAGCATTGGTAGACTTGAGATACCGCTAATAAATAAAATTTCGAGAGTTGGTTTAATGATAACAAATGTATCTAGGAGAAATCAACCAGGAGCTACAGTACTTGGACTGGATTGGCGAATTGGTCTTTTTGATAATAAACTTTTTTCAAATGGGCAGATAATTCAATCAAATGTTAATCAGGTAATAGGAGATGCTTATCGGTTTAATTTTGGGTATTTGAATCCATTGTGGTGGAGCATTCGTTTTTGGTATGGAACCTATGATGATAGATTTGATACAAATGACCTTGGGTACCTGCGCAGAAATGGTCTATCATATGCTGGTTCAAGGCTTGAATTAAGAATACAAGAGCCTTGGGGACATTTCATAAGAAATAATCTAGAATTGAAATATACACAAGAATGGAATAGTGATGGTCTTTTATTAGAGCGGGAGGTAGAAGTCGAGCAGGAAAATTTATTATCAAACTATTGGAACATTGGCCTTTTCAGTAAATTATTTTTACCTGCGTTTAATGATGAAGATATTTTTAGAAATGAAAATGCTTGGGAATATAAGACAGAGTTTTGGGGATATGCGGGTCCAAGCTTTAGTAGTGATAGAAGAAAGAACCTAGTTTTTGGTGCTAACTTAGGCGCAGGGTATGGAAGGAATAGAGGAACTGGATATCGTATCGAATTTTGGTCAAAATTCAAACCGATTGAGCCACTAAATATCGAAATGAATATCATGCAGGATAAAAGTCCTAATTATATGCAATGGGTTGATGTTTTAGAAAATATTGGCGACACAGTAAGAGTCTATGCTAACTCTCTTTTGCTTACGAGAGATATAACGCTCCGCTTAGATTGGACATTTTCACCGCAAATGTCATTTCAATGTTTTTTGCAGCCTTTTTTTGCAGACATGGACTATAAAAATTATTTCCGTTTAGAAACCCCTAGGACGATGGATCTAATAGAGTATGAATATCTTGCAAATAATGATAATCCAGATTTCAAAATCTTAAATACTGTTGGTACTTTTGTTCTTCGTTGGGAATACAGAGAAGGAAGTACAATTTTCATCGTTTACAACCTAAATGAGAGTAGTGATTATTCATCTTCTGAATCATTATGGTCACGCCAAACTGAAAATGCCATATTCTTTAAAATTAATTACTGGTTAAAAAATTAGATTTAACTGAAAAATAACACATAGCTCATATGTTAAATGATATCATCAATATTATTGGAGCACTACCAAGCCAGCATGTGATTTTTGGTTTGATTAGTACGACTCTTTGTTTTGCCGTTGCCTGGGTATATGGTAATAGTGCAAGAAAAGGGAAAATTATTATCATTCGAACCATTGGTTATTTAGTTTTATTTAATGAAATCCTTTTTCAATTATATATGGTCTATTACAATATATGGAGTATCAAAACATCGTTGCCTCTTGAAATGTGTTATTTATCAGCTCTTTTAATTCCTGTTTATGCTAATAATCTTGAAAATAGGGATTTAAAGAATTGGTTCTTTTTCGCTGGATTTGGGGGATCGCTCTTTGCATTTATCAATACAAATTTATCTGAGCAAGAGCACATATATGTATCCATACATTATTTTTTTGCTCATGGGCTAGTTATTTTCGTAATGCTGAGTATTGTAATTGATGGTTATTTACCAAAATGGACAGATTATTTTAATGCGATCAAATGGACTACTGTATTAGTTGCTTCAATAATTTTAATTAACGTTTTAATAGGAAGTAATTATATGTTTACTTTTTCAAAACCAGAGGGTGTCAACTTTACTCAATTGATGCCTGAGTGGCCTTATTACTTTTTTATTATGTTATTAATTGGTCTAGTGTTCTATACGTTTATGATGGTGGTAACGATAATAATTAAAAGATATGAGTAACGCTCAAAACGCCTAATTAACATTTGTGTATTAAAATTAAATAAACTAAGTTTGTTAATATGGAAAATTATGAAAAATGCATTTAATATAATTGGGTTTCAAATCAGTTGGTGGGCTTGTGTCATTGCTACAAAACACGAAATAGCATACTTTGGACCGATGGTCATGTTAATTTTTTTGGCTGTTCATCTTTATCATTTTTCTTCCCTTGAAGAAGAATATAAACTGATCTTAATTTTTGGATTAATTGGAACTTTTGTTGATACTCTACTATTTCAGGGGAATATTCTTGGCTACCTCGGTTCTTATGGCAATAGTAAAGTTGCGCCATTATGGATTACAGCGATGTGGTGTGGCTTTGCTGCAACAGTAAATCATTCTATGATTTGGTTTAAAGATCGTTGGATTGAATCAATATTTGTCGGTGTAGTTGGTGGCCCTCTTGCCTATGCTACAGGTGAAAAATTCTCTGTAATTCATTTCAAGCAAGATTTCATTACAGTTTCAATTATTCTTGCAATTATTTGGGGAATTAGTATTCCACTTATGTTTTGGGTTAACGATAAGATTAATATCAAAAACAGATGAGAAAAATATTTTTCCTCTACATTATCTTATTTCATTCCATTCCCAGTGCGCAATCAAATGTCAGTAAACCAATTGAATTATTAAAAAAATTGCATAGTAATAGCGACTGGCGCGTAATCGATGATCGGGATGGAATGCTTCTTAGTACTAAAATTTTTGATGATTTAAAGTTATCTGCATTTATGGTACAGAAAAAAATTTCAATTCCTTCAAATATTATTAAGAAAATTATAATGGATGTTGACAACTACGATGTTTTTTTTAATAGTACTAAATCTTTTGAATCAATAGAGATAAATAGGAACGAAAAATGGAAAGATTGTTACAACTTTTTGCCAGTAGCCCTTCCTTTCATAAAAGATAGAGAATACTATTTTAGGATACATCCATTTGGTATTTATGAGAATGACAATTTATCTATAGTTCATTGGTATCTTATTAAGGAAAATGAACTTAGAAAAAATAAATTCAGGGATACAAAAAGAGATGCCGTCTATCTAGACTACGGTGCTGGTCTTTGGATGTCTGAAATGGTAAGTGAAAATGTATCTAATCTATCATATCGCCTGTATATGGATCCTGGTGGGTCGTTACCTGATTTTGCAGTTGATATAATAAACAAAGTTAGCATTTTTAATATTTTTCAGGATGTTTTATTAGAAGCAGAACGGGTTGTGAAAATTTCGCTCCGCTAGTGTAAATCAATGGTAAAATATTTAAATTTAATTATTGTATTCCCCTTTCTCTTGTTAGTAATAAGTTGCAATGATAACCAAAAAGTTAACTTTCCAGAAATGAAAACAGTAGAATATGTAGACATAGAGCGCTTTATGGGTGATTGGTATGTAATAGCAAATATACCTACTTTCCTAGAAACCGAAGCCACAAATGCAATTGAATCATATTCTCTGGATTCTAATGGTACAATAAATACAACATTTACCTTTTTTAAGAATGGTCCTCTTGGTAAGAAGAAAACATATAAACCAAAAGGATTTATACATAATAAAAATACTAATGCAGAATGGAAAATGCAGTTTATATGGCCATTCAAGATGCCATTTTATATAATCGGTCTTGATGAAGAATATTCTTATACTGTAATTGGAATTCCTTCAAGAAAATATGTATGGATTATGGCTAGGACTCCATATATCCCTGATAAAACTTATGATGATATTCTTGAAGATTTATCAAAAATAGGGTATGACCTTAAATTAATTAAAAAAGTACCTCAGATATGGTAAGAGAAAATCATTTTAATTTAGCAGATAAAAGAATATGAGAATCGCAATCATTGGTTCAGGAATATCTGGCTTAACATGTGCATATGTACTAAATCAGAATCATGAAATAACATTATTTGAAAAAAATGATTACATAGGAGGCCATACACATACTCACGATATAGAATATGGTGGGGAAAATTGGTCAGTTGATTCAGGTTTTATCGTCTACAACGAAAGAACATATCCAAATTTCATAAAATTATTGGATAAACTTGGTATTGAAAGACAGTTAACGAGGATGGGTTTTAGTGTCAAGTCTGAAAAGAGTAATTTAGAATATGCAGGTCACTCTTTAAATGGATTATTTGCACAGAGATCTAATATTTTTAGTGTATCTTTTTTGAGAATGCTTAAGAGTATGAAAAGATTCAATGCTGAATCTAGAAGAGATCTTCATAATATTCCTTCAGAAACAACCCTAGGAGAATATTTGAAGATTAATAAATACTCCAATGAATTTATTCACAATTACATTATTCCAATTGGTGCCGCAATATGGTCTACTGTTCCAAGGGAGATGATGGAAATGCCTGCAGTATTTTTTATAAAATTCTTTGATAATCATGGTTTGTTACAAATTTTAAACAGGCCGAGATGGTTTGTTATAAAAGGTGGTTCTAGGAACTATGTTGAAAAAATGGTAACAAATTTTAAGAGTAACATATTACTATCTACTCCAGTAAAAAAAGTCAAGCGACAAAATGATTTGATTAAAATAAATTTTGGCACTGAAATTAATGATGAAGCAACATTTGATGCGGTGATTTTCGCTACTCACAGCGATCAAGCCCTCAAGCTGTTAGACAAGCCAACTTCGGATGAGAAGAAAATTTTAGGCGCTATGAAATATCAAAAAAACCACGCTATCTTGCACTACGATGATACTATTTTACCAAATCGAAAATTAGCTTGGTCTAGTTGGAATTATTTTCTTGATAGGGATGATGAGCGTCCTGTTATGCTAACTTACAATATGAATATATTACAAGGTCTTAATTGCGATAGAACCTTTTGCGTTACATTGAATGGTGAATCAATGGTTCATCCAGAAAAAGTCATCAAACATCTAGAATATGAACATCCTCTTTTCACGAGTTCAAGCATCAAGGCGCAAAAACAAAAGAATTTAATCAGCGGAAAGAATAATACCTTTTATTGCGGTGCATATTGGCGCAATGGTTTTCATGAAGATGGAGTAGTAAGTGCACTTGATGTATGTTCTAGCATTGGAGAATCATTTTGAGTCTGTCATTGAAAAGTTATATTTACAAAGGCACGATAAGACATCGCCGGTTTACTCCATTTGAGCAATTTTTTTCTTATCCATTATTTATGGCTTACATTGATTTAAATACGATAAAAGGATGCATGAAAAAATCATGGATATGGAATGTAGATCGCCCTGCCATGGTATCATTTAGACGAAAGGATTATCACGGTGATGAAAAAATCAGTCTGGATAAAGCAGTAAGGGATACGATATGCAAAGAGATTGGATATGAGATTAAAGGACCAATAAGACTTCTAACTCATCTTAGGTATTTTGGATATTGTTTTAATCCTGTAAGCTTCTACTATTGTTTTGATGAAGATGATTCGGAGGTAGAGGTAATTATGGCTGAGGTTACAAATACGCCTTGGAATGAAAGACACTCTTATGTAATTCAGAAAAAAAATGAAGAAACCCATTCAAGTAAACTCTCTGCCGAACTTGAAAAAAAACTTCATGTAAGTCCATTTTGGGGTATGGATCACAAATATGAGTGGTCCTTTACCCAGCCAAAAAACTCACTATCAGTTAATATGATAAATTATAAGGATGGGGAAAAGGTTTTCGATGCTACGCTTAGTATGAAGCGTTTGCCTTTTAATATAAAAACAGTCATAAATCAAATCCTAAGGTTCCCTGCAATTACAATAATAATAGTAATCCGCATACACTGGCAGGCCTTAAAACTATGGTTTAAAAAAGCTCCATTTTTTATCCATCCAAGCAAAGTAAACATAGACAAAGGAACCTAACTTATATGATAACAAACCAAAAAGTTGATACTTTCGCAGAAAGGATAAAAGCGCCTAAAACAGTTCGGTTTCTTACTTCTATTTTTAAAAAAGGATTAACTAGAAAGCTTAGTCAATTAAAAAAAGGATATGTTTGTGTCCATGAAGATGGGAAAAATTATTCTTTTGGTGACCCTAATTCTCAAAACAAAGTTTCTATTAATATTCACTCAAAGGAATTCTATTTATTAGTTGGTAGCGGTGGCGCACTTGGTGTTGCAGAATCATATATGTTAGGCCATTGGTCTTCAGATAATGTCGTAAGGCTTATGCAGATTTTATTACAAAACAGAGATATTCTTTTGTCAATGAATCAAGGTTTTGCGAGTATGGTTAGCCCAATAAACAAATTAATACATAAAAATAGACAAAACACTCTGTCTGGCAGCAAGAAAAACATTATTGCGCATTATGATTTAAGTAATGAATTTTATAAACTCTGGCTTGATCCAACAATGACGTATTCATGTGCTTATTTTAAAAATAAAGACGTTAGCCTTGAAGAGGCTTCGATAGAAAAACTAGACCGTATATGTAGAAAGCTTGATATATCATCAGAAGATCATATATTAGAAATTGGCTCAGGCTGGGGAAGCTTTGCAATTTATGCAGCAAAAGAGTACGGTTGTAAGGTTACAACAACAACAATTTCAGATGCGCAATATGAGTATGCTAATAAACGTATTTTTGAAGAAAACCTTGATTCGAAAATTAAGATAATTAACCAAGACTATCGAAATTTAGATGGGGAATATGATAAAATAGTTTCCATTGAAATGATTGAAGCTGTCGGTTACGAGTATATAACTAACTTTTTTATGAAAGTATCATCATTATTAAAACCAAATGGTATTGCTGCTATACAAGGTATAACCTATAATGATCAAAATTTTGATGTCTATAAAGATTCAGTCGATTTTATAAAGAAGTATATTTTTCCAGGTTCATGCTTAATATCAATTTCTCAGATTATGGATGTGATTAAAAATAGAACAGATCTTGCAATGATAGATATGGAAGACATAACCTTACACTATGCTGAAACATTAAAAAGATGGAGGAAAAACTTTATGGATGTTTCCCAAGAAATAAAAGAAATGGGTTATTCACAAACATTCATAAATATGTGGGAGTTCTACTTACTATACTGTGAAGCAGGATTTTTAGAACGTAACATTGGAGACGTACAACTTGTATTTGCAAAATCCGGAACTAGAAACATAAATATAAAATATTAATATGATAAAAAAACTTATTGAATTAGCAGAGAGTGGAATAATGCCTGATTTTATGATTCGGGCTGGTATAGTTAAAAATTGTAAAAACAGAATAAGAAATGAGGTGTCCTATTCAGTAGAAGAATTATCATCTAGAAAGCAGAGGTGGATTGAACAAATGATAAATAGTCCAATAGCTCTTGTTCCAGATAAAGCCAACGAGCAACACTATGAAGTTCCATCGTCCTTTTTTGAAAATGTGTTAGGAGAAAATCTTAAGTATAGTTCAGGCTATTGGCCAAAGAATGACATGACATTAAATGAATCTGAATTAGCAATGTTAAAGTTAAGTGTGGAAAGAGCAGAGCTTCGTGATGGCCAATCTGTATTAGAACTCGGATGTGGATGGGGTTCTTTAACTTGTTTTATGGCAGAGAAGTATCCTTCTAGCTCAATAACTGCAGTTAGTAACTCAAAAGACCAAAAAAAGTATATTGAGAAAAGATGTGAAAAAAATGGAATTAAAAATGTAAATGTTATCACAGCAGATATGAATGAATTTCAAACAGATATTAAATTTGACCGTGTTGTTTCAATTGAAATGTTTGAACATATGCGAAACTATAAATCTCTTTTATCTCGTATTCACAATTGGTTAAACGATAACGGAAAACTATTCATACACATTTTTTCCCACAAATCACTAGTCTATCCTTTTGAGGATAATAATGAAGCTGATTGGATGGCTAGAGAGTTTTTTTCTGGTGGGATGATGCCTTCTCATGATCTCCTCCTATATTTCCAAGATGATTTAAAGATTGAAGAAACATGGAGAATGCCTGGCTCGCACTATGAAAAGACCTCAATAGCATGGTTAAATAAAATGGATATGAATAGTATAAAGGTCAAAGATATCCTAGCTGAAACTTATGGGGAGGAGAGTGTAGATTTGTGGATACAAAGGTGGAGAATATTTTTCATGTCTTGTGAAAAATTATTTGGATATGGTAATGGTTCTGAGTGGGGTATCTCACATTACAGGTTTACAAAATAGAAAACTAAAATGTTAATTATAGTATTTTTCATAGCACACTGGTATTTATCCCTTTTTTTTCAGACATTTTTTTTGCATCGATATTCATCGCATAATATGTTTAAGATGAGTAGGTTCTGGGAAAGAACATTTTTCTTTTTAACCTTCATTTTCCAAGGCTCGTCATTCTTGCATCCTGCAGCATATGGTATTATGCATCGGAGACATCACTCATATGCTGATACCCCAAATGATCCACATTCACCAATGCATTTGACAAATATAATTAGCTTTAATTGGGCTACTGTAGTTGAGTATAGAAAATTAGTAAATGCATTCATGAGAGGCGAGCGAGATGATGATGATGTACCAAGATGGTATCAATTAGAGAGAATTGCTGAATCTCCAATTACAAGAACCACATTCATTTTAATCTACACTTTGATTTATTTCAAGTTTGCAACGGAGCCATGGCAATATGCTTTTCTTCCGCTCCATGCTATGATGGGTCCCATACATGGATTCATAGTCAATTGGTTTGGTCACAAATCAGGGTATAGAAACTTTGATAAAATAAATGATAATTCTAAGAACACGCTCCCTATTGATTTTTTAATGATGGGTGAATTATATCAAAACAATCATCATATGCGACCAAACAATTTAAATTTTGCATTTCGTTGGTTTGAGTTAGACCTTGGCTATCTTGCAACTTCCGTATTTAAAAAACTCAGAATAATAAGTTAATATCAATGAATCATAGTATGAGAGATTACGTCAGTATCTTTGTTATAATTTTTACAGCTGTATTGATTGCAACTGCTGGTTCCCAATATGGTTTTACCTTTAATGGCTATCCTATCCTTTTCATTTGCATGGTGACAAGTTTTATTATTCATTGGTTACTATTTATACCATCTTATATTGCAAAAACAGAGAAATTTTTTGACATATCAGGCACTGTTGCTTACGTAGTAGTATTAGGGGTATCTGCTTATTTTACTAATCAAGCCTCTGGTGGAGATCTAGGTTTGAGGTCCATTATAACTATAATTTTGATTTTAGTATGGGCTCTCAGGTTAGGTATCTTTTTATTTGTTAGAGTACTTAAAGCAGGAGAAGATCGTAGGTTCCGAGATGTGAAAAAGAATTTTTCAAAATTTTTAGTTTGGTGGACCCTATCTGCACTTTGGGTCTTTCTAACTACTGTGAACGCACTTACCATGATAATAAATAATGCTAACTATCATGATGATATCTATTGTTACTTTGGCATGCTTTTGTGGATTATTGGTTTTTTAATCGAATTAACTGCAGATGAGCAAAAAAGAAAATTTAAATCAAAACCAGAAAATAAAGATAGATTCATAAATATTGGCCTATGGAGCATATCTAGACATCCTAATTATTTTGGAGAAATTTTACTTTGGGTAGGAATGGCGGTCATTACCTTGCCTACTTTGAAGGGTTGGCAACATGTCACCTTAATATCTCCAATTTTCATCTACTTTTTACTTACAAGGATGAGTGGAGTAAATTTATTAGAAGATTATGCGGAAAAAAAATGGGGAGGAAGTGATGACTATGAAGATTATAAAAGTAAAACACCAACACTTGTACCTTTTTTTAAATCATGGTAAATCATCATTTTATAAAAGCGATGATTCTTATAGGCTTTAGTACAGGTCTCATGGCTTTAGAAACTCCAAAATATCGTTTTATCTCCAAAGAGAATGGTTATGAAATTAGAGAATACCAATCAATGATAATAGCATCTACTAAAGTAGATATGGATTATAGTCAGGCCACATCTACAGGCTTTAGGCGAATTGCCAATTATATTTTTGGGGGTAATTCAACTGGCTTAAGCATTGAAATGACAGCACCGGTTATGTCTGATGTGCCAAACTCAAAAAATATATGCGAGGTGATGTTTTTTATGCCATCAGAGCATTCAATTAACGACTTGCCCAAGCCAAATACTATTGATGTCCGCATAAAAGAGTTTGATTTAGGAAAAGCAGCAGTACTTCGATTTGGTGGCTGGGCAACCAAAGAAAGAGTAAAACATTACAAGGAGAAATTGAAAAAGCGAATATTAGCTGAGGGGCATAAAGTTGCTGGTGCTTTTCTAGTCGCGCAATACAATTCTCCGTGGGTTATCCCTCCATTTAGGAAGAATGAAATAATAGTTCAAATAAATTAGTTCTTTCAATTTTTTTCATTACATAATTAACATAACTGTAAATATATAATTTTGATATGACTTATAAACAGAAGGTTATTATTAATAATATTAATTTAAACGATGTAATTCAATCATTTCATAATTACGATTTTGTCAAATTCTTAACCTCACTACAGCCTGTTCGTATTAATTATTGGGAGGGAATAAAGAATGATATGACGGCTGATTTTTCATTCTGGTTTTTTGGATGGAAAAATATAAAAGTTATTCATAAAAATTATCATAAGACAAAAGAACACCTTTACTTTGAAGATCATGGACTTGAAATGCCTTTTCACCTATCATACTGGGAGCATCACCATATTATTAAACCACATAAGAATGGAGTAATTATAATTGATAAAGTAAAAATGAAATCAACTAATTCTAATTATTTGATTTATTTAATTATGCTATTCCCTGTCGTAATAAGAAGAGTCACCTATAAAATTTGGTTTAAAATAAAATTTAATGATAAATAAAACGCTCAATACGCTCCTTTTTTCTTGACAATTTGGTTGCTCCCATATTAAAATAAGATAATTATATGGAGGCAGTAATGTCTATTTTAGATATCGTAGCAAGTGGCGCAGACTTGAAGCATTTCAACGAGAAAAAAGAAGCTAAAAATAACTTTGATGCAAAAAAAGCAGATAAGGATTTAAGAGCTTGTCCAGTTTGTAAGGTAGTATGGGAAATAATGGTTTTTAACCAAACCCTTGATTATAAATACTACCATAATTTTCCTAGGTATGGTAAAAAGAAAGCGGTCTGTCCTAGTTGTACCATAAGAATCAAAAATAAATACTATCACAATTCAGAAGTTTTAGATCCATCCATAAAGTAATGTAGATATATACTAATTTTAGTTTGGAATCAGAAAATAAAAAAACTATCTAAATATTGTTCAAAACGCTCATATTTAGTAAATTATATATTATAAAAGAAGGTTAAAAAAATTATAATGAGATACCTTAGTTCAAAAGACGTAGCTGCAATACTCGGAATAAATATTTCAACATTAAAACGCTGGACCGATAATGGTACACTAAAGTGTAAAAAAACTGTGGGTGGGCACAGAAAATTTACCATGCAACATGTTCGTGATTTTTACAAAAGTCAAAAAGAAACTGGTAAAAATAGTAAACTTGGTCTGGAAGATAAAAATCAGAAAAAAGTTTATGAATATATTAACAATAGAAAATTTGAAGACCTTGCCAGAATGCTTGCAGATGCTAGTTTAGAATCTAACGACCTCACTATAAGTACAATCATAACAGGTTTATATCTAAAAGGAATTATGGTTGAAAAGATTTGTGATAAGGTTATTGAGCCAGGGACAATGATTGTTGAAAACGCCCTTAGACAAGGGTATTTATCACACGCTGAAACTTTTGTAAGTAGAAAATTAATAACAAGAACTACGGAATTGCTCAACCAAAATAAGCCAAACGGTTCCTATAACGGAAAAACTGCATTGTGCGTTAACTTTGAAGATAATTTGCCAGATTTAGGAGTGGTAATGTCTGAAATAATTCTAAGACATAGTGGCTATAATGTTCTTAATACTGGCTCTCATGCAAAGCTTGGAGATTTGAAGATAATAATAGAGAAAAATAAGATTGATTTGATTGTATTTTATTTGTGCGACATGCAGTGCTGCATGGCCACCGTTGCAGATAATATTAGAAAAACAGAAGAGCAAACTAGAATCATCACAAAATTGGCCCAAAAGTTGGGTGTCCAAGTTGTATTTGGTGGGCAAGGGATTGAATTTCTACCATCAATTAAAGAAATAACAGAATATACATTTCTAACCTTCACTGATTTTAAAAAAATCTTAGAATAGTACAGTTTTATAAGTCAAGTGGGATCCACAATTGATTCAAGAAGGGTCAGAACTCTTAAAGGAGGAAGTTTTAGGGGTGAAGCTGTGCTTTATTGGGTTAATAGAGATAAAAGAGTGGATGATAATTGGGCGTTGATTGCAGCTCAATCACTTGCTATTAAAAATAAAGTACCTCTTATTGTATGTTTTCAATACATCGGTGAATTTCCTAAGGCAAATATCAGACAATATGGGTTTTTATTTAAAGGCCTTGAAGAACTAAGAATCAAACTGCAAAAACTGAATATTGATTTTTATCTTTTAAAAGGTAAAACCAGAACGGTTATTTTAAAGTTAATAGAAGAGAAGAAAATAGGAACCCTCATTACAGATTATAGCCCATTAAAGATATATAAAAACAGATTAAAGAAAGTAATCGCAGTTATTGATATTCCAACTTACCAAATAGATTCTCATAATATTGTTCCTGTATGGATAGCTTCAACTAAAAAAGAATATTCCGCGTACACAATTAGAAAAAAAATTCATACTAACTTAAATGATTTTCTTACAGAATTTCCTAAAATGGTTAAGCATCCATATGGAACAATTCTATCGAAAGTGAAGTCATATAATGATATTATATCCGATTTAAAAATTGATTCAGAGGTCAAAGAAATCAGTTGGCTTGATTCAGGAGAAACAGCAGCAAAAAAAATATTAAGTAAATTAGAAAACCGATTAAATGGATATAATGATAATCGTAACAATCCTACTAAAAAAGCTCTCAGCAACCTAAGTCCATATTTTCATTTTGGTCAATTGGCACCACAAAGAGTTGCACTAAAATTAAATAATTCTTCTTTAGCTGATAATGATAAAAATGCCTTTTTAGAAGAAATGATAGTTCGCAGGGAACTATCTGATAATTTTTGTGAGTATGAGCCTAATTACGATTACTTTGAAGGTTTTCATCCTTGGGCAAAAAAGACATTAAACGATCATCGCGATGATAAAAGAGAATATCTTTATACAATTGAGCAGTTTGAAGAAGCTGGCACCCATGACGAGTTATGGAATGCAGGACAGAACGAAATGAAAGTAACTGGAAAAATGCATGGGTATATGAGAATGTATTGGGCAAAGAAAATACTAGAATGGAGTTCTTCCCCTGAGTTTGCTTTACAAACTGCAATCGATTTAAATGATAAATATGAATTAGATGGAAGAGACCCAAATGGATATGCAGGTATTGCTTGGAGTATTGGTGGAATACATGATAGAGCATGGTTTGAAAGACCAGTTTATGGAAAGATTAGATATATGAATTATAATGGTTGTAAATCTAAGTTCAATGTGAAAAAATATATTGAAACATATGGAATTTGAGAGAAATAATAATTCAAAAAAAAATAAAGAAGAATTTTCTGAATTTTGGGAAAATATTTACTTAGAAGGTGATGCAGGATGGGATCTTGGAGGACCAACTCCTGTTTTTGTTGAACTCTCTAATAATTTAAAAAAAGGGAAAGTTTGCATTATTGGATGTGGTCGTGGATACGATTCAATTGCATTTGCAAAGAAAGGATTTAAAGTAACGGCAGTTGATTTTGCACCAACTGCCATTTCATTTTTAAATAAAATGGTAGCAAAAGAAAATGTAAATGTTAGAGTCATTAAAGATGATATTTTTAATTTATTGCCTCAGTTTCAAAATTATTTTGATTATGTAATAGAGCAGACTTGTTTTTGTGCCATTCATAGAAGTAAACGTAAAGAGTACGAAATATTGGTTAAAGGATTATTAAAAAGGGATGGGCTCCTTGTTGGTTTATGGTTCCCTATGGATAAAAGTATTGATGAAGGAGGCCCTCCTTATGGGGTAACTGAAAAAGAAGTTAAATCTATCTTTCAAGTTGGTTGGGAAATTATTAAAGAAGAATTTTCAGAGTTTTCAGTTAAACCGAGGATTGGTAGAGAAAAACTAATTATCTTTAAAAATATTGATGAAAAATAAAATAACCTATAATATGCATAACTGGTTAAAAATAATTCTTACGAAAATCTTATTCTTAATTATATCTTGTGGAAATAAAAGTGATTTACCAAACATAGTTATCATTCTTACAGATGACCAAGGTTACGGAGACCTTGGTTGTTATGGTGCAAAAGGCTTTGAAACTCCGCACATTGATGCAATTGCAAAACAAGGGATTATGTTCACGGATTTTTATGTATCCCAAGCAGTTTGTAGTGCTTCGAGAGCATCTCTTATGACAGGTAGTTATGCAGAAAGAGTCGGAATCCAAGGTGCACTTAATCCATGGTCAGTTAATGGTCTAGATCCGAAAACTGAAACAATTCCTAAGTTATTGAAACGTTATGGATATGTAAATGCAATATTTGGTAAATGGCATTTAGGTCATAGGTATGATTATTTGCCTTTACAGAATGGTTTTGACGAATACTCTGGACTTATTTGTTCTAATGATATGTGGCCAGTTGATTATGATGGTAACCCGTTGAATGGAGAAAAACGTAGCTATTATCCACCAATGTTTTTTTGGGAAGGTAATGAACCTAGAGAAAAGATTGAGACCCTAGATGATCAAGCGCATTTAACAAGAAAGATTACTGAATTGTCCGTTGATTTTATTAACGAGAATAAAAATTACCCCTTTTTCTTATATATCCCTCATCCAATGCCACATCAACCAATCGCAGCATCAGAAAAATTCAAAGGCATAAGTGAATTAGGATTATATGGCGATGTTATTATGGAGATTGACTGGTCTGTTGGTCAGATAGTAACTGCTTTAAAAAATAATAACATTGATGATAACACTTTGATTATTTTCGCCAGCGATAATGGTCCATGGCTTAACTATGGTGAATGGGGTGGATCTGCTGGTCCACTAAGGGAAGGGAAAGGTACGATGTGGGAAGGTGGTGCAAGGGTTCCTTGTGTTATGCGTTGGCCAAGAAAAATTGATTCCGGACAATTAATATCAAGTATTGCTTCTACAATAGACATATACCCAACCATTGCAGAAATTGTAGGAGATAAACTAAATGGATATTCAAATGATGGTATAAGTCTTATGCCGATTATAAATAAGTCTGGTAACATAAATCCTAGGAAACATCTTTTTTATTTTTATGGTGAAAACCTAATAGCAGTTCGGAAAGGTAAATGGAAATTAGTTTTTCCACACGTCTATCGTTCATATGAAGGAGTTGAGCCTGGAAAAAATCTTCACCCTGGTCCCTACAATAAAGGAAAAGCAGGTTTAGAGCTGTATGATCTTATGAATGATATTGGTGAAAAGAACAATGTTGTAACTTCTTTTCCTAATATTGTCATTGACCTACAACAGCTTGGAGATAGCGCTCGATCAATATTTGGTGATAAACTCACTAATGCAATAGGAAGTGAATCCTATGCAACCATATGTGGTCAAGAACCAAAATATGTTAAAATTCAAAATGCTGCTTTTGGAAAGAAAATCAGCTTAGTAAATCCTGCTCATTCAAAATATCCTGGTGAAAGTGAGTATGCCTTGATAAATGGGAAAGGTGGAACCATTAACTACAAGGATTCCTCTTGGCAGGGTTATGAAGCAGAAGATATGATTGCTACAATTGATCTTGGTGGAATAAAAAAGATTAATTCAATTGAGGTCAGATTTTTACAGAGTCAAGTTTATTGGATTTTTTTACCGCGCCAAATTCAAATAGAACATTCCATCGATGGCAAGAACTATGAAATATTATTTAAAAAGAATCCAGATAATAATTTTAGTTATGAACAAAAAATTTTCAGCTATAAAACCAATACCGATAAATTAGAGTCTAGATATATAAGAGTTATAGGGTATAATTTAAATGAATGCCCAACTTATCATCCAGGTTCTGGTGGTGCTTCCTGGATATTTTCAGATGAGATTATCATAAATTAGCTCATTATAATCATATAAGTATGTTTAAACTAATTAAATTTCACCACTTATGATTAAGGAATTAACATTAGTTAAAGATACGGCGATTGAAGCAGGTAATTTAATCCTAAATTACTATAAAGCTGATTATGAAATAAGAGATAAGGGGTATCATAATCCAGTAACAACAGCAGACCATGCTTCAGATGCCTGTATAAAAAAAATATTGACCGAATCATATCCTGAATATGGATGGTTGTCTGAAGAAACAGTAGATTCAAAGGTGAGATTAAAAAAGGATAGGGTATGGGTTGTTGACCCGCTTGATGGAACAAAAGAGTTTATAGAGGGAGTACCACATTTTGTTGTTAGTATTGCGCTTGTAGAAATGGGTAAACCAATTCTTGGTGTTTTATATAATCCTGTTACTACTGAGATGTTTTCTGCGGTTCAGGGTCTTGGTGCTAACCTTAATGATAAGTCAATTCAATGTGTCTCAAAAAAAGAAACAAAGGATATGATTATATTGAATAGTCGTTCTGAAACAAAGAAAGGGCTATGGAATCCTTACCTTGATACTTTTGCTGAATTGAGGGCGATTGGTTCAGTGGCATATAAACTTGGACTTACCGCAGCCGGGGAAGCTGATATATTTGCATCTCTTAGACCAAAGAATGAATGGGATATATGTGCAGGTGATTGTATAATTAATGAAGCGGGGGGAAAATTAATAGATCTTAATGGTAAAAGACGAAATTATAATCAAAATGAAACGTTAATTGCACCAGGTCTAATTGCTGGTGATGTTGATGCAGTAGATAAAACCTTTTCAATCATTGGCCCATGATTGAAATAGTCCCTAAAGAAATTGATGATTACTGTAAAGAATACTCAATTTCTGATTCTGATATATTATCAAAACTTAAATTAAGTACCTGGGAGACAGAAGATAATCCTCAGATGATTTCAGGTGAGTTGATAGGCGGTTTACTTCAAATATTGATTAAAATATCAGATGCAAAAAACATTCTTGAGATTGGGATGTTCACCGGATATAGTGCACTGAAAATGGCAGAGGCATTGCCTGTAGATGGCACCATTGATTGTTGTGAAATAGAATCCAGACATACTATTACTGCCAAGAAATGGTTTACAAAATCTAAATATGATTGTTTGATTAATATCCATAAAGGCCATGCAATAAAAACAATGAAAAATTTCAAGCCTGAAACATTTGATTTGATGTTTATTGATGCTGATAAGCCAAACTATCCTCATTATCAATCATTAGGTTTTTCATTATTAAGACCTGGTGGCATTGCAGTTTTTGATAATATGCTATGGAGTGGTACAGTTCTTAATCCGTGTGATGATGAATCTAATGCATTAAGAGAAACTGCTGAACTAATAAAAAATAATCCTAGATTAGACCCTCTACTTTTGCCAGTTAGAGACGGTATTATGGTTTATAGAAAGATTAAATAGAGAAAACACATGTCAAATATTCCTCAAGATGCAATAAAATGCTTGGATAAAGGTTTTGTTAGATTAGTGGATGCTATGGGTGGGGATAATGCAATTGTACAAGCCGCACGAGTAAGTTATGGAAAGGGTACTGCAAAGATCTCTCAAGACAGAGGTTTGATTCGATATCTAATGCGGCACAGGCATACCACACCATTTGAAATGGTAGAATTCAAATTCCATTGTAAAATGCCAATCTTTGTGGCACGTCAGTGGGTTAGGCACAGAACAGCAAATATTAATGAATACTCACTTAGATATTCAGAGGCAAGAGATGAATTTTATTTTCCAGATCCTGAAAATATTCAATTCCAGAGCTCATTAAATAAGCAAGGCAGATTGGGGCAAGTATCTGAATCATTGAAGTCAAAGGTTACAGATTACTTCAAAGAGATTTCTGATAGAAGCTTTGAGTTGTACTCAGAATTAAACGAAGCAGGAGTTGCAAGAGAATTAGCCAGAGCTATATTACCAGTAAACTTATATACAGAGTGGTATTGGAAAAATGATCTTCATAATCTTCTCCACTTTATAGGATTGCGATCGGACAGCCATGCACAATATGAAATACGTGTATTTTCAGACGCAATGGCAAAGTCAGTCAAAAAGGTAGCACCATTTGCATGGGAAGCTTACCAAGATTATGTAGTAAGAGGTCTCAGATTTTCTAGAGTTGAACAAGGTCTTCTTGAACAAAATCTCCCTACCCGTGTCATTGATGATGTATTGGAAGACATTACTTATCAAATTACTGCATCTCTCAATGAAAATAAACCTAGGGATGACAGTGATTTATTTCCCTTATATAAAAAGCAGGGTGGGCATGATACAGAGGAAGATTTTAGATTAAAATGGAATTCAGGTGAGATAGAAGTTGGTAATGTTCGTGAGCTAAGAGAATTCAAGGAAAAATTAATATCCTTTAAGAAATAATCTATCAAATGTCTTTATTTAATAGAGCGGAGATTATTGATCAAAATTTTACCAATTTGGTAAATTCAGGAAAATTCCCCAGAGCAAAAACAAATCAAAAACTGCCAAGCAACCATATTCATAGTACAGATCTTATATCAATCTTTGAAACTCAGGTTGAAAGCCGTCATATGGATATTTATGCGCGCTACCTTAAAGATAAAGGGGAATGTTTCTATACAATTGGTAGCTCCGGCCATGAAGGGAATGCTGTCTTTGGAAAAGTATTTCCCCATACTGATTTGGCATTCCTTCATTATAGGAGTTTACCTTTTTACTTACAGAGGTCTAGGCAATTATCTACTTCAACACCTATTTATGATACAGCCTTATCATTCATGGCTTCATCAGATGATCCAATCAGTGGAGGAAGACATAAGGTAATTGGTAGTAAAAAACTAAATATTCCACCTCAAACTAGCACCATTGCAAGTCATCTACCTAAAGCAGTAGGAGCTGCATTTTCTATTGATAGGGCAAAAGACATTATGTTTTCTGAAAAAAGATTAGATTATGGCAGTATAGTATTATGCAGTTTCGGTGATGCAAGTGTAAACCATGCAACAGCTTTATCAGCTTTCAACACTGCTTCTTGGATATTTACTCAGGGTGGTCATGTGCCAATTATTTTTGTTTGTGAAGATAATGGTACAGGCATATCTGTGCCAACAGGCCCAAGATGGATTAAGCGTAATTTTTCAAATAGATATGGTATTCATTACATTGAGTCAGATGGACTTCATATAATAGATCTTATTCTTAAAGCAAGAGATGCAGAGCAGGTATGCCGTTTAAAAAGAGCGCCAGTATTTTTGCATATGAAAACAGTACGTCTTATGGGGCATGCTGGCTCAGATATTGAGTTAGGCTACAGGACACTGCAAGAGATAGAAAAAGATGAATATGATGACCCATTAATGCATTCTGCACGTATAATGATTGAAAATAATTGTATGTCAAAAGATGAGATTATATCTCTTTATGAATCAAAACGAATTCAAATATGCCATGTTTTTGAGAATGCAATATCAAAACCAAAATTGAAAAAAGCAAAGGAGGTAATGTCATCTATAACTGCAAATAAATATATTCAATCAAGGCCAAAAAATCCCAATAAGTCACTCCGGGAAAAGATTTTTGGAAAAGAGTTTGATCGTCTAGGTTATCCTCAGCATATGGGAAAATTAATAAATTACGGATTGACAGATATTCTTTTGCGTTATTCAAATGCGGTAGTTTTTGGAGAGGACGTTGCACAAAAAGGTGGTGTTTACCATGTTACTTATGATCTTTATAACCGATTTGGCGCTCGAAGAGTATTTAATAGTCCCTTAGATGAAACATCCATAATCGGTTTTGGTATTGGTCTTGCACATAATGGTTTTATTCCTATACCTGAGATACAATTTTTAGCATATCTACATAATGCAGAAGATCAGTTGAGAGGTGAGGCAGCAACTCTCCCTTTTTTTTCTGAAGGTAGATTTACAAATCCAATGGTTCTCCGAATCCCAGGCCTCGCATATCAAAAGGGATTTGGCGGTCATTTTCATAATGATAATTCTTTAACAATTTTTAGAGATATTCCGGGAATTATTCTTGCAGTGCCTTCAAACGGTGCAGATGCAGTAAAAATGCTTCGATCTTGTATGAAAGAAGCCTACGAAAATAGTAGAGTGATTGTCTTCATTGAACCAATTGCTCTTTATATGAAAAAAGATTTATATGTTGAAAAAGATGGAAAATGGTCCTTTAAATATCCTGATTTAAATGAAGAGATAGGTCTGGGTCAATTCAAAGCATACGGTAATGGTAAAACTTTGACTATTATTACATATGGTAATGGTTTATATCTATCGTTGAAAGCAAAAAAAGAAATTGAATCTCTATCTGGTAAAAAGATAACAATCATTGATCTGAGGTGGCTTTCTCACATTGATGTGCCTAAAATTCTAAAATCAATAGGAATTTGCAATAAAGTTTTGATTGTAGATGAATGTAGAAGAACCGGTTGTCATGGCGAGCAAATATATACTAAGATTAATCAATTATCTGGAGGCTCCATTAGTTTGTCACTTCATGCGGCAGAAGATAGTTTTATTCCATTGGGTATTTCATCTACTTCCACATTGCCAAGTACTGAATCAATCATTGAAAATGCTATGAGATTGATAAATGCGTAAAAAAAGAATCGCCATAATTTGCCCTGGAAGAGGTTCCTATACCCGAGAAACAACCAATTATCTGCAGTTTAAAAAAAACATCTTGTCAAAAGAAATAAAATGGATGAATAATGAACGCATTAAGAGTGATATGCCCTCCTTAACTAAATTAGATTCACAGAAATTCAGAGCAAGGACACATATGGTTGGCGAGAATGCATCTCCATTAATATATGGATGTAGTCTTTCAGATTTTTTGACCATAGATAAAAACAAATATGATATTGTTTCAGTATTAGGTAATTCAATGGGTTGGTACACCTCTTTAGTTTTATCGGGAGCATTAACTTATGAAGATGGATTTCATCTTATTCAGCTGATGGGCTCAATGATGAAAGATGACATAATAGGGGGGCAAATGATCTACCCAATTATTAATGATGATTGGGTGACTGATGAAGAAGTTTGTGATTTTGTACTTTCGGAAGTAAAAAATCACGGTGCTTATATTTCCATAAAATTAGGTGGATATATCGTGATAGGTGGAGATGTAAAAACTCTAAAGAAACTTTTAAAAATCTTTCCTGCGTATGATAATTTTCCACTCATTATTCCCTATCATGCAGCTTTTCATACACCTTTGCTTGATAAAATCTCAAAGTCAGCATTTGAATTAATTGATTCATTGATTTTTAAAAAGCCTCGTATCCCGCTTATTGATGGTAGAGGATGTGTGTGGTCGCCTTATTCTACTAATCCTATGGAGTTAATGGAATATACTATAGGTTATCAAGTTACAAATACTTTTGATTTTACTTCTTCAGTTACCGTTGCTTTAAAAGAATTTTGTCCTGATATACTGGTTTTATTAGGACCTGGTAATTCTCTGGGAGGAGCAGTAGGGCAGATATTGATAATGAACAAATGGCTAAACATTAATTCAAAAAAGGATTTTTCTAAATTACAAAAAGAGAATCCTTTCGTTTTATCTCTTGGTATTGAAGAACAAAGTAAAATTCTATAGGTCTAAAAGCTTTAGTGTAGTATGGGCTGCTTCAGCACCTTTATTTTTTTTAAAATTATTGTTAGATCGCGCATAAGCCAGTTCTTTATTTTGGCAGGTCAGGACCCCAAAAATTATTTTTGGAAATTCATTATTGATTTCAAGTGTAACTGACATAATCCCATTTGCAACTGCATCTGAAATATAATGATAGTGATCGGTTTCACCTTTAATTATGCATCCTAAGGCTATGATTGCCTTATACTTTTTATTTGATGAAGCTAAGAATTTTATTTTTGCAGGTAATTCAAATGCACCAGGAACTTCATATATATCAATTTGCTGCATTTGAATTCCATTTTTTTTAAATGAGCTTAGGCATCCATCCAGAAGGCCACTAGTTACTTTTTGATTAAACTCACTTTTTACAATTGCAATCATGATTTTAGAATATGTCCTAGTTTTTTTTCTTTAGTATTCAAATAATTTACATTCTCATCATTTTTATCAATAATTATTGGAATGCGTGATGTGATTTCTATACCATGCCCTTTAAGTCCAATAAGTTTTTTAGGATTATTTGTGAGTACAGTAAGTTTCGTTACTCCAAGTTGTTTAAGTATTTGGGCTCCAATACCATAATCTCTGAGGTCTGGCTTGAACCCTAGCTTCTGATTCGCTTCAACAGTATCAAAACCATTCTCTTGTAATTTATATGCCTTGATTTTGTGTTTAAGTCCGATGCCCCGTCCTTCTTGGCGAAGATAAACAATAATACCTGAACCTTTAGCATTTATCTGTTGTATTGCGGCATCTAGTTGTTCACCGCAATCACACCTCATTGAATGAAAGACATCACCAGTCAAACATTCAGAGTGAACTCTGACTAAAACAGATTCATTGGCAAGATAATCACCTTTTGTAAGTGCAATGTGAGTTTTTCCATCGTAAAGACCTTCATAGAGATGTAGGTCAAATTGCCCATTTTCAGTAGGAAGTTTTACTGATTCTATTTTTTTTACAAGATCTCTTTCTTTTCTCAAGTGCTTTATCAGTGCCGATATTGAGATTATCTTTAATCTATGTTTGTCAGCAAATTGTTGTAATTCATCTCCACTAGCCATCGTACCATCATCTGCCATTATTTCACATATTACTCCACTAGGTTTTAGGCCAGCTAATATTGCAAGATCTATGCTTGCTTCTGTATGACCAGCGCGCCTTAACACTCCACCATTTTTCCCAATTATTGGGAATATATGGCCAGGACGTGAAAGATCTTTGGAGGTTGTTTTATCTGAAATAAGAGTCCGAATAGTCACTGATCTGTCAAATGCAGAGATACCAGTTGAAATATTCTCTTTAGCATCCACACTAACGGTAAAGTTTGTTTTGTGAATGCCAGAGTGTTTCATTTCCATTGCCTTTAGATCTAATTCTTCGGCTCTATTTTCAGTCAAGGATACGCAAATTAATCCTCTACCTTCTTTTGCCATAAAGTTAATAATTTCAGGTGTTGTAAGTTCTGAAGCAATTACAAGGTCTCCTTCATTCTCTCTATCTTCATTATCAATTACGATGACTGGTTTTCCATTCCGTATGTCATCTAATATGGATTCTATTGTACTAAAATTCACTATAAGCTCCTAAAAAGGTTTTAATATGTTTTGCCATCATATCTACTTCAACATTAATGATATCATTAATGTTTTTCTGATTAAATGTAGTCACTTTTAAAGTATGAGGTATAAGGGAAACACTAAAAGAACCCTTTGATTTTTGTGCAATTGTTAGGCTTATTCCATCCAGGCATATGGAACCTTTCTCTACTAGAAATTGTTCAAGACTTTTTGGAATGCTAAAATACCATACTGCAGAATCATTTAGTGTTATTATATCCAATATTTTTACTGTTCCGTCTATATGGCCTTGAACAAAATGTCCACCAATTCTAGAGGTTGGTAGTAAGGCTCTTTCAAGATTTATCTTTGTACCTTTCACCCACGTTTTTGCAGTGGTTCTTGATAGTGTTTCTTCAACTAATTGTACCTTAAATTGATTTTCATTTATTTCAACAACAGTCAGGCATATTCCTGAACATGATATACTATCATTCTTTTTTAAATCAGAGAGTATGTTAATTGCTTCAATACAAAGTTCTTTTCCATCAGGGATTTTTTTGCATTCCTTGATTGTACCAATTTCTTCAACTAAGCCTGTAAACATTATTTTTTGTAGTATGTTAATTTGATGTCATTATCAAATTTTTCAACTTTTTTTAAAGTCAATCCCATATTTTGTTCTAAGGAATTTTTACCATGAAAGAATGATAATCCCTTTCCAAGTAATTTTGGCGCATAATATACGTGTAATTCATCAAAACAATCTGTTTTCAGAAAATGAGAAATAGTAATACCTCCTCCTTCAACTAGAAGAGTTTGAATGGATTTAGAATAAAGATGTTTTAAAATCTCATCTACGTTTTTTTTTGGATCTATGTTATTTTCCCCTTTATTCAAAACGATAGGGTTATGTTCGTAAACCTTTTTAGTTTTCGTATCTATATTATTTTGAGAAAACAAAATGATTTTAGGATCTTTACCAACACCATGGCTTGTTAAACTTGGATTATCATATTCTATGGTGCGATTACCTACTAAAATCGCATCACAATTTGCTCTTAGAGTGTGTACTGACTTTCTAGATTTTGTATTTGTTATCCATTTCGACGTACCATTTTTTTCAGCAATAAATCCATCTAAGGTTAAGGCTATTTTAAGTATGACATATGGTCTTTTTTTTTCATAATAAGTAAAAAACCTTTTATTTATTTTTCTGCATTCATTTTCACAAATAGGTCCTTCTACACTAATTCCTTTTTTTAATAATTTTTCCATTCCACCTGCAGCATCTTTATTTGGGTCTCTGGATCCTATTACTACTTTTGAAAATATTTTCGGATTTATGATTTCTGTGCAGGGATTGGTTTTCCCATAGTGTAAACAGGGCTCGAGCGTAACGAAGAGTGTTGCTCCTGATATTTCATTATTAATTTTTTTTATGGCCATTAATTCAGCATGCGGAGCTCCATATCTTTTATGATAGCCAGTAGAGATGATTTCTCCATCCATAACTACTATTGCGCCAACTCTAGGGTTTGGATATGTGTTTGCTTTTCCTTTTAGAGCTTCTTTTATGGCAAGTCTCATGAAATATTGATTGTTTTTTATCATAATATTGAAAATAATAAGGTAAAAAAATGGTTAAGAAAACTACCAGTTTTCAACTGGTTTTATAGCTTAATTTCTAGTATTAAAATAGGATAATTATGAAATCATTTGGACCTGATTTTTATAACATAACAGAATTATTGAATGAAGAAGAGCTCCTTATACAAAAGGCAGCTTATGAGTTCGTACAGAAGGAATTTATGCCTTTAGTTAATGAGCATTACGAAAAAGGAACCTTCCCGTTGAGTCTAGCGGGGAAATTAGGTGAAATGGGCTTTATGGGATCATCTCTTCCTGAAGAATCAGGAGGTTCAGGTGTTAGTAATGTTGCATATGGACTTATCTTGCATGAGCTAGAGAGAGGAGACTCCGGGCTGCGTTCATTTGCAAGCGTACAAGGTGCACTTGTCATGTATCCCATACATACATATGGTTCAGAAGAACAAAAATCCAAGTGGCTTCCAGGCCTAGGGGCAGGTACAAAAATAGGTTGTTTTGGATTAACCGAGCCTAATTTTGGATCTAATCCAGGTGGTATGGCAACACGCTGCAAGAAAGATGGTTCAGATTGGATTATCAATGGAAATAAGATGTGGATTACTAATGGAACGCTAGCTGATGTCGCACTTATATGGGCAAGAGATGAAGGTGGAGTAGTTAGAGGGTTCTTACTCGAAAAAGGAATGGATGGTTTCACTTCTAATGATATTCATGGAAAATTGAGTTTGAGAGCTTCAATTACGTCTGAACTATCCATGTCAAACGTTCGTGTTCCTGATTCATCTAGATTACCGAATGTAGAGGGACTAAAAGGTCCACTTAGTTGTCTTACCCAAGCTAGATATGGAATAGCATGGGGAATGGTCGGAGCCGCTGTTGATTGTTATAATACAGCACTTGAATATTCTAAAGAGCGTAAGCAATTTTCAAAGCCTATTGCAGCCTATCAATTATCCCAAGCGAAATTTGCTGAAATGATAACTCGCATAACTGAAGCTCAGCTTATGGTATATAGATTAGGTAGATTAAAAGATGAAGGAAAGATGAGTTTCCAACAAGTTTCAATGGCAAAAAGAAACAATTGTTCAATGGCCAGAGATATTGCAAAAACTGCTAGAGAAATTCTTGGTGCAAATGGTGTGATGGAAGATTACTCACCAATTAGACATATGGCAAACATAGAGTCAGTTTACACATATGAGGGGACGCATGAGATGCATACTCTGATTCTTGGACAGGATATTACTGGTTTTCCCGCTTATGATTCATAGAATATTTAGTTCTTAGCATAAACCTCTAATTTAACTTAAGTCAGATATGTTTTTTTTTGTTGCAATAATTATGTTATGGATTATACATGGTTATGTAGCTTGGAAGGTTATTCCTACCTTAGGGCTGAGTCAGACGCAGGTTGCTATTGGGTATTTATTTATTTTCTTTTTAAGCTTGCTCCCAATTCTACCAATTATATTGAGATATGCGGGTAGTGAAACAAGGATAATTGATAGGATATCGTTATTTGGATATACCAGTTTAGGTTTCTTTGTCCTCTCTTTCCTAACCTTGTTCTTTAAAGACATTTTTGTTTACATGATTAATTTAATTGGATACTTAATCGGTAATCAATATCTAGTAGATGATTCAAAAAGAGAGTTTATCAAAAAAAGCTTGACCCTAAGTATGGTCGGAATTTCAGGTGTCTCGAGTTCTTATGGTTTCCATTCTTCCAGAAAAGGACCTAGCATTATTGAACAAGATGTTTATATTAATGAATTGCCCAATGAATTTGAAAATTTTACTATTGCTCAAATTTCCGACTTACATGTTGGTCCTACTATTAAGATAGATTATGTGAATAAAGTTAGGAAAAAGATTGGTCACATCAATCCTGACCTCATTGCCGTTACAGGAGATTTAGTAGATGGTTCTGTTAAACATCTTTCAAAAGATTTGCAGCCATTCAAAGATATGATAGCCAGATATGGAACTTACTTTGTTACCGGAAATCATGAATATTATTCAGGTGTGGATGCATGGCTTGATGAGACAGATAAGCTTGGTTTGACCAATTTGATTAATGAGAACCGATTAATTTCAAAGCGAGAGGAACAGATTGCCATTGCTGGAATAACAGATTTTAGGGCGCATTATATAAAAAGTTCACATCTTTCTAATCCAGAAAAAGCGATTGAATCAATTGAAGAAGGAATGGTCAAGATAATGTTAGCACACCAGCCAAATAGTATATATTCTGTACATGAAGCTGGTGTCAATCTTCAACTCTCCGGCCACACGCACGGAGGTCAATTTTGGCCATTAACCTATCCTACAAGTTTAGCGAATGCTTATCTTGCTGGGCATTATGATCATAATGGTACTCAGATATATGTAAATAGGGGAACGGGATATTGGGGACCTCCATTAAGAGTTGGGGTTCCCGCAGAAATAACCCTTATCCATTTGAAGAAGAAAGTGGTTTTATAATTAAATCTAAATAACTTGTGTGGTAAAATAGGTATGATATATCTATTAATCTAACATAAGCTAAATAGAAGAGATTAAAATGAAAAGAAGAGATTTCCTTGCAGCTGGTATCGCGGGTGCAGTTTCGCCAACTATTCTTGCTAAATCAAAAAAATTGAAAACAAATAAAAATAATCCAGTAATAATTTCAACTTGGAACTTTGGGATTCCTGCTAACGAAGAGGCATTAAGAGCCTTGAATAATGGTGGAGATGCTATGGATGCAGCAGAAGCCGGAGCCAGGAATGCAGAATCTGATATTGAAAATAATTCTGTCGGTCTTGGTGGGTTACCTGATGAGCTTGGGTATGTTACTTTAGATTCTTGTGTTATGGATTCAGCTGGAAATGCTGGCTCAGTTGCATTTTTACAAAACATAGAGCATCCTGTTTCAGTTGCAAGGATGGTAATGGAGAAGACAAAGCATGTGATGCTGGTCGGGGAAGGTGCAAAACAATTTGCACTTTCACAAGGATTTAAAGAGAAAAATCTCTTGACTGAAAAATCAAAAAAAGAATGGAAAAAATGGTTAAAAGAAAGAAGAGAAATGACACCACATGAAACGCATGATACTCTTTCTGTCCTTGTGCAAGATAAAAAAGGTGATTTGGCAGGAGCTTGTACAACGAGTGGCTGGGCTTATAAAATGCATGGGAGAGTAGGCGATAGCCCAATTATTGGTGCAGCTCTATTTGTAGATAATGAAGTTGGATGTGCTGCTGCTACGGGTCTTGGCGAAGAGGTAATTAAAAGTACTGGAAGTTTCCTTGTCGTTGAACTAATGAGACAGGGTTATAATCCTAATGAGGCATGTCAAGAAGCGTTGAATCGAGTTATTAAAGCACACAACGGGAATCCTGATTTTCAAATTGGATACATTGCACTAAGAAAAGATGGGAAAGTTGGTTCTTCCTGCTTAAAATGGTCTTTTGACTATGCACTGCATAAAAATGGGATGAACAAACTAAATAATGTTAAAGGTTTATTGTAATTTTAAAAAGAAATGGTAAAAGATTAAGTATTTAAATAGACAGAATCATTGGTCATTATTACATTATATATCGCATCCCATAAGTGGATTCTTTTTTTTATGCAAGTTCTTGCAGTTTGAACAGCTTCATCCCATTTATCTAAATCTTTACCACATAGCTCTTTTACCATTTTTTTTGATATTGGTCCATGTTGTTCTCCATCAATTTCTATATGCCTATCTAAGTAATATTTAAATTTATTGTAATTTAAATTATCAGGGTCTAGTTCATTTAATATTTCAATAAACATATCAGGTATTATATCTTCTCTTCCGTATGTAAATGCAGAAGCAATACAATGAGGTTTTTTCGAATTAATTATATTAAATGTATTATGAATAAAATTTTTTACTCCCTTTTCTATATGAAGGTTATCAATGCAACTAGAAATATTTAGTCCTGATTTAAATGAATTGATGAATGATTCAATAGGAGCTTTATCTGCTTTTATCTGGGTCATTGCATCCATATACATTTCAAAGTGACTTTTTGGGTCACCAAGTTCATTAACATCGCTTTCTTCTGCATAAACTATTTCATTAATGAATCTAACCATTTTAGGATTTTTTTGGGGAATCCATGGAATGGATACACACGTTAGCTCAATCTGAAGAGCTTTTAAAATTGACATGAAATCCCAAACTGCAAAAATATGGTGTTCCATAAATATTTTGATATCATTTATTGATTTTAATGATTGGTATATTTTATGATTATTTAGTTTACTTCTTAAATCAGTCAATTCGGTATCTATATCAATCACAAAAGATTTGAATTCATTTAGTTCTGAGATAGGTTTCATAAAATAAATAAAAAAAGATTATAAGGGAATTAATAGCATTTACCAGTCTAAAATTATATTAGATAACAGCATTAAATCAAAAACATCTACCGATGAATCATAATTTAAATCAGCCCTAGTTAATTCATTCTCATTAAGATTTATATTGTCAATTAAATATCCTATGATTTTCAGCATATCTAAAATAGAAATTACACCATCAAGGTTTATGTCTCCTGGAAGGCTTTGATATTCATTCACGACTTTAATTACCTCTCTCAAGGTTATTTCCGCTGCTTGTCTTGCTGTATCCCAATCTATCAAGCCTCCTACATGGACATGCCCAGCTACTATACAGGGATTATTTATGGAGTCCATTATAGATTTATGCCAAACTCCATGATAGCCCATGAATTCAGATAAATATGCTCCAGCTCCTTGCGTGTAATCTATGTATGGTACAAGTCCTAAATCAGATGATGCAATTTTTGATACTATACTATCCATTGGTAGAGTTGAATACCTCCTAGTCAAAACTGGAACTGTAGAATCAGGTGGAGTTGGTGTGGGATAAAATGGATCTGTGAAATCAGCATTCCAGTAAAAGTAGTTAAAATATTGCCATTCTAATTCCCAACTGTAATCAATGAATCCTCTACTGAATGTAATTATTGCTATTGGGTTAATGCTATCTACTATGTTCCACCAGTCTTCAGAGGTATCCTGATAATCTACCTCTAGATCTCCATACCCCTGTCCACATGATTCACAGTCTGGGTCCGTAAAAGATGGAAAATAAGAAACAATGTCAAAACCTCTATTTTCCCAGTTTTCACCCATCCAGCCATTTGGGTTTAACATTTGATTTTGACTAAAAATTCTGACTCCTTCATTTGATGGAGGCCAATACCCTGCAACCAATATTTTATTATTTCCCTGTCTTGATAGTCTATTATTACTTAATGGTTTTGAATCATTTACAATTAATGTTTTTGGATGAATTGCTGCAAACAAATGATTTCTTGGAGAAGATGTGTCTGAAATAGATAATTCAATAAGTATATTCTTTGACATTAATCTACCCGATATGACCTCATTTTTTTCACCAAAACTAGATTTTGCATAAGGCCCAATCCAGCCACCATTATCTAAATCGATAAAATAGAGTATTGAACTTTCTTTAAAATCAGTGCCCCTTAATATGAAATGGAGGGGATACTCTTCATCAAATATGAGTTGTAGAAAAAATAAGTTTTTATCATTCAAATTTATTGGATCCACAGAATCAAATAAATTACTATCAAATCTATTTGGTACTTTGATGGTAATCTTTTTAAAAGGTTTTTCTTCAACTATTTTGAAATAATTAGGCAAACCATATGGTATTTGCTGTGCATATAAGACGCTAATGAAAACAAACATCATTAGCTTTATTCTCGCTAATAGTATCATTCTATAACTATTGAAGGAAAGTTTTTAAGATTGTTTCCAATTTTAATTATTGCATGTCCGTTTTTATCTATGCCTTTAAAAATACCTTCATATGACAAATTATCATGGGAAAAAGAAATGGGCTGATCTAAGTGATAGCAATAATTTTGCCAGTTTTTTCTTACTGAGTCTATGTCCATTAATAAGTTTTCAAAATATGTTATTAGTATTGCGCAGACTAACTCTCTTTGATTTGAGTGCCCTGTCTCTATGGAAAGTGAAGTACTACTATTTATGATTTCTTTGGGCAGATCATTCTCATTTTCATTGATATTAATTCCAAATCCAATTACCATACTCTTTACCTGATTATTGGACATTTTGGTTTCACATAATATTCCTCCACATTTTTTATTTCCAATAAAGATATCATTTGGCCATTTCAACTTTGGAATTGCTCCTCTGTTTTCTAACATTTTCGCAGCAGCAACACCTGCTGCAAGTGGAATTAATTTAGCAGTTTTTACCGGAAAAGGATTTGTTAAAATTATTGACATTGCAAGTCCTTTACTTGGGCTCATAAACCATTTATTATTGTTACGACCTTTTCCCTCATATTGATTATCAGTTATTACTATCATTCCATTACTTGCTTTATTCTCTTTTATTAGTTCCCACGCCTCTGAATTAGTAGAATCTATACGTTGATAATACTCAATATCTTTTCCAAATTGAGTTGTTCTTAGATTTGTTTTTATGAGATTAGTAAAAATCATATCTACAAAAATAAAAGAATTAGTTCTATATATGCTAGGCTCATTGCTAGTATTGTTCCAGCTATCACTTGTGTTGCCGTATGAGCTTTTAATATTATGCGTGACATTGCGACTAGTACTATAGTGATTCCCATGACTAGAGGTAACTCATACCCAACTAACCATAATGCCGTGATTGGCCCGCCTAGTCCTATCATATGTATTGAAATTTTCCAATACATTGTAATTTTCCAAACTATTGCGGTATTTATTGCATAGCAAAACATTAATCCTCTTACTATCGGTGGAGCACCGAGGTATTCCAAGATAATAAATCCAAACGCATAATATGTAGCAGCAATTGCAAGAAGTTGAATACGTTGTTCTTTTTTCGGTGCATCAAGAGAGTCAATTTTCCCTTTATGTTTATAATAAATAATAGTAAGAGTGGGTAGCAGATTAGAGAAAATAAGTGAGATGAAAAAAATCAAATCCTTTTTTTCTGAGGTATGATTAAAATATGTTAAAATAGCAAAACAAAAAGGTGCTACCACTAAAGGATTGATGATTATGGAAATTATTCTAAAAAAAAATATCAAGATTATACTAGTGTTCACCAAATACAGAGCGAAGAATATCAGAAATTTCACCAAGTGTACACTCATTTCTTATGCAATCGATTATTGCTGGCATGATATTTTCATTACTTTTTGCGATTTTTTTTAATAAATCTAAAGATTCATTAACATGGATATTATTTCTAGATGCCTTTACTTTTATTAGATTTTTAATTTGTAATTCTACCTGATTAGAATCTATACCAAGTATATCCTGTTCTAAATTATCTGACTTATTATGAATGTTTACTCCCACAACTAAATTTTTATTTTCTTCAAGTGCTTTTTGATATTCATATGCACTTCGTGTTATTTCATTTTCCATAAATCCATTTTCAATAGATGCAATCGCACCACCAAGTTCATCAATCTCTTGTATTATTTTAACAGCCTTATCAAAGAAATCCTGCGTTAATTTCTCAATTACATAACTGCCTCCAAATGGATCAGGATATTTTGTAATTCCACTTTCAAGAGCAATGATTTGCTGTGTCCTTAAAGCCAACTGTGCAGATTCATCTGACGGAAGGGCAAGCGCCTCATCTTTGCCATTAGTATGCAGTGACTGGGTTCCGCCTAAAACAGCAGATAATGCCTGAATAGTTGTTCTTACAACGTTATTATCAATTTGCTGAGCAGTGAGAGTAGAGCCTCCAGTCTGTGTATGAAATCGACATAATAATGCTTTTTCATTGGTAACTGAAAAACGATCTTTCATTATATGAGCCCATAATTTTCTTGCTGCTCTGAATTTTGCTATCTCTTCAAGAAATCCATTATGAGAATTAAAAAAAAATGATAATCTAGCCCCAAATTTATTTGGGTCTAGACCTTTGCTTATTGCTGCTTCTACATATGCTATTGCATTTGCGAAAGTGAATGCTAATTCTTGTTCTGCTGTGCTTCCCGCTTCACGAATGTGATATCCAGAAATTGAGATTGTATTCCATTTTGGAATATGAGTTTCACAAAATTCCATTAAGTCTGTAACCAATCTAAGAGATGGTTTAGGAGGGAAAATATAAGTTCCTCTAGCACAATACTCCTTTAGTATATCATTTTGTACTGTTCCAGTTAATTTATTTATTGCAACTCCTTGCTTTTCAGCACAAACTATATAAAAACCTAATAAGATTGGTGCTGTAGAATTTATAGTCATTGAAGTTGATACTTTATCAAGTGGTATGTTCTTAAATAGATTATCCATATTATTAATTATTGATATGGGAACACCTACTTTCCCAACTTCTCCTTTTGACATTTCATGGTCTGAATCGTAACCAATTTGTGTAGGAAGATCAAATGCAATAGATAAACCTGAGACTCCATTATCAAGAAGCGCGAGGAAGCGTTTATTTGATTCGTTTGTTGATGTAAAACCAGCATATTGTCTCATCGTCCAGATTTTCTTTTTATACATTTCTTTGTAAATACCTCTGGTATATGGAAATTCGCCTGTGCGATCTTTTTTCATTAAATACTTCGTTCCTTTTTTATTGATTGGTATGCATCATTCACTGCTTTGAATTTTTCTTCAGCAACACTTTGAACTTCTTTTCCTAAATGAGATACTTTATCTGGATGATATTTATTAGCCATTTTTCTAAAAGCGCGTTTTACTTCATCATTTGATGCAGACTTTGATATTTCCAGTACTCTATATGCTGCATTATGATCCTTTGCAAAGATAGCCTTGATTGATTCATAATCATTTTTATTTATATTAAGATAATTAGAAATTGTTTGAATGATTCGGACTTCCTCTGGATGTACATCTCCATCAGATGCAGAAAGACCATATAGAATGTGTATCAATTCTAGTCTACTTGGGTGATCCATTGATCTTTGAATCTGTAGACAAACATCCCTAAGTGGATATTCTTGTTTTAGGATATCTTTGAAAAGCAACATTAATTCTTTTGTCTGATGAACACCAAATTGTTTTAACAAAAAGCTTTTTACATAGTCTAATTCGGATCTTAATAATTTCCCATCAGCTTTCATTACTTTTGCAAGTAGAACCAAAACAGCCATAATAAAATCGCCGTGTTTAGTTGGAGAACCTTGCTTCACCCTTCTGCTATTATTGAATGGACTATTAAAAGTTTCTCCATCACTTATTGATGCATAAGCATATCCAAGAATTGCACCAATTGGGCCAGCGAACACCCACCCTAACCCTCCCCAAAATAATTTTTTATTTAATGACATTTCAAATAATACCTTAATATTAATGATAATTTATATATCTAGATTCAACTCAGGAAAAATAAACAGAGTTTGTTTGAGCCTGAATAGCCTATGATTATATTTCTGGTGTGAAAACCCCCTTAAGATTAAAGATACTTTTATATTATTATAAAGTTTTATATAGGAAGTTAAATATGAATCCATTAGTTAAAATTAGTAGTTCTGGAAAAGGCATAAAAAAGGTTCTATATTTTTTACCTTCTGAAAAAGAGCAAGCACAAATTATTGCCTATTTAATTAAGAGAAATTACAGCGATGATTCATTTCAATTTAGATATGTGTTTCATGAAAAAAGTCTGATGTATTATCAAAACATACCACTATCCAAAGTTATTACCTTTAATGATAATGATATAAATTGGCTTGGTGTGCTATCATCAAAATTTAATGAGACTATTTTAGGTGAAACGGATTTTGATGCCTTGGTAGATCTTAATATGCGAATAGATCAACCATTATCGCTTTACAGTATTCATCTAAAAATTCCAATAAAGATAGGATTTCAATCTCCAATATCCCATCAATTATTTTCAATTGTTTTAGAGCCTTCTGAGGATAATTTTAAAGAAAATAGTTATATGTTAATTGATAGAATTTTAGGTACAATATCAAATTGAATGGAATAATTATTTTCATTACGATAAACTGTTGCCACCCGGAATACGATAATTTATATTATCCGCCACTTTTAGAGAGATATACTAATGCTTGAAGGTTTAATTTGCCCTGTTTGCGAAAATACAATTGAAGAAATAGATCTTAGAGAATCGCTTAAATGTCCTCACTGCGCTGTAGATTTGAAGGATAGAAAATATTTAGATTTTCTTGAGTTTCTAATGGCTAATGGAATTGTTGATAATTTAGATTTTTTTGATCAAGAAGTTTATAGTGACGATGTCGATGATCTTGATCAGACAAAGGAGGAAGAAGGGGATCCTAGTGAATTCGAGAAAAAGAAAGACTTATTTAATATCTACGAAAATGAATTACACCCAAAAAATGTTGAAGAAGATGAAGGTATAAAAGACTATACGCAGTTTGAGGGGATTAATGATGATTGGGAAGAATTCAACGAACGAGATTTTAGTTCAAGTAAGAAGGGGTCAAAATAATAATGAGTGAAGAAAAGAAAAATGTTCAACAAATTAATATTGAACTTGATGAAAAAGTAAGTGCTGGAGAGTATGCTAATTTTGTTGTTGTTACTCATTCACCTGCTGAGTTTGTAATGGATTTTACTAGGATTCTTCCTGGAGTTCCAAAAGCAAAAGTCCATTCCAGAATAATTATGGCACCTCAACATGCAAAAGCATATTTAACAGCGTTAGCTGATAATATTAAGAAATTTGAAGCTAAGCATGGAGAGATCAAAATGCCAAATCGAGATGAAGGGTTTTCATCCTTTGGTGTCAAGCCACCCAAAGAGAATCTACCAAATTAATTTTTAAATATGGGAGGGTCACTCTCATACCAGACCCATGTTTGCCTTCTTTTTAATTCTCTTATTTTAAGGATGACCCACAAGCTAAGAGCAGTCCACCCCACCAAGTAACCAAATAAAGATCCGATGACAACATCACTTGGATAATGAACACCAACATATATTCTAGAAAATGCAATTATAGTGGCAAAGATAAACATTGGTATCTTTAAATATTCAAAGAAATAAGTAATTATCACGGAAATAGTAAAAACATTTGCTGCATGATTTGACGGCATACTGTACTTCCCACCTTTTGAAACTAATAAGTTCAAACCATCTAAAGAAATATGAGATGGTCTTAACCTTTCAAAGAATGGTTTGAAAACCTGAGCACATATTGAATCAGTAAAAACTATTGATAATGTTAGAATTGCTAAAGTTATTTTGCCCTTTTTTCCGCTTTTAAATCCCAAAAGAATAACTAGAATAAAAATAGGTAATAACCAATTTTCTTTATTTGTAATAAAAGGCATTATGGAATCAAATAGTGGACTATGATTTTCGTGTATCCATATTAGAATCGATTTATCTAGTTTATCTATGAAACTTATCATGGAATAATTTATTTACTCATAGTTTTACTAAAACTCGACCAATCTGTTTTCCGTTTATAATTTTTTGAATTTCATGTGGCAAATCATTTAGACTAACAGTTTTGGATATCAAATCAAGTTTATTTAGATTCCATTCAGACGCAAATTTATTCCATATAACTTTTCTTTTTTCGATTGAACAATTTGCGGAATCTATTCCGATAAGTGAATTAGCTCTCAATATGAATGGGAATACGCTTGTTTGAAATTTATGGTTACTTACATTTCCACAGATAGTGATTATTCCATTGTATCGCATACTTGAAATAATGGATGATAAAATATTTCCACCAACAACATCAATAGCTGCATCATACATACCTCTACTTAGGGGTGCTTTTGTAGAGTTCTGGAATTCATTTTTTTTAATAATTGATGTAGCTCCTAATTTTTTTAAATATTCAATTTCATCTATTTTACTAGTGATTGCCGTGACATTAGCATTTAGACTAGATAAAAGATGGACGCCTATACTACCCACTCCACCAGTAGCTCCGCTTACGATTATATTTGATTTTTCAGGTAAAACTTTATTCAATATTGATAGGCTACATAAACCTGCTGTAAGTCCAGCCGTTCCTAGAACCATGGCTTTCTTGGTTGATAAGTTATCAGGACAGTTTACTACCCATTGACTAGGTACACGAATGTATTCTGAAAATCCTCCACTAGTGTTCATTCCTAGATCGAATCCTGTTACTACTACAGACGATCCTACAGGAAAATTTTTATCACTAGATTCTTCAACTATTCCTGCCGCATCTATTCCAGGCGTGTGTGGATAATTTTTTGTAACTCCTTTATTACCATTAGCTGAAAGAGCATCCTTATAATTTAGGGAGGAATATTCAACACGAATCAAAACATCCCCATTTGGAAGGTCATCAATATTCCTTTCACAAATTTCACTTTCAAATGTTCCATTGCTGGTTTCAATAGTTCTTAAAGCTTTAAAATTTGAGCTCATTGATTTATCCTAGATGAATGGTTGAAAATTTTTCATATTGAGCAAGCCAAAATAATAGTGGAAGTGCATTGCAAAGGAATTTGATTACATTTATTTATTTTTAGCTATTCCAATAAGGGTCTCTTTTATCAAAGAAAGAGGAAAGGCCTTCCTTACCTTCTTTTGTTACTACAGATTGAGAGAATAATTTTGCAGCACGATTGATATTTATGGTATAATACTCTGAAAGCAGCCTTTTCGTTTTTGCGATGGCATTTGGGCCAGACTTTTTTACCATTTCCTTGATATTAATTATATGCTCATCTAACTCTTTTTCATTTTTTGCTATATAATCAGCCATACCCATATCATAAGCCTGTACTCCATCAAATGAATTACCTAAAAGCATAAGCTTTTTAGCCTGATTCAAACTTATACGATTTAAAACATATGGCATTATCTGTATTGGTATTAGACCAAGCCTTGTTTCGGTAAATGCATAACGAGTATCTGCCATAGTAATTATAATATCCGTAGCACAAGCTATTCCTAATCCACCTGCCATACCGGCACCTTCAATAACAGAAATGGAAATTTGTGGAATTTTACTTATTTGCTCAAAAAGTTTTCCTATCTTAAAACTCATTTCAAATGCAAGGTCTTGTGAATCAATTTGGGTATGGGTTATCCTCTTTAAATCTTTCAGATCTGCGCCTGCGCAAAACGTACCACCTTTCCCTCGAAATAGTATCCCTCTTATGTGTTTTTCTTCTTTTACAGATTTTAATGTAGTTCTGATTTCCGTGAGAAGTTCTTCGGATAGTGCATTTCTTTTTTCTGGATTATTAAACCAAATTGTTAGCCAATCATTTTCTAATTCTAATTTGCAATTTTTTGTTTTAGGTAGTTGTTTCATTATTTCAAATTTATTTCACGATAGAGTTCGTCGTCTATTGGAATTTGAAATTCCAGTAATTGTTGCGCAAAAGCTTTTCCTTGAGGATCAATAAGCGAACTTGACATACCACCGCCACCAAGTGAATGTTTTAATAAGAAATTAATTCCATTTATTCCCGGAACATTCCACATTAAGACTTCGCCTTTTATCACATGAGAAAAATATTGTTTTATATCATCACATGAAAGAGCATTTTGTATATATGGAAGGTATCTTGCTTTACGAGCAATGACACCAATGTTAGCGTGATCACCTTTGTCACCACTCCTAGCAAAGGCTAGCTTGATAAGAGGAACAGATCTTTCTAGTTCATTCTTTATGTCTAGATTAGTATTTGGGGGATTTTCAAATTCTTCTAAAGTATGTTCAGTTTTTGTTAAAATCTTAATATCTTTAACCTTATTATTAATATCAATTTTTACTTTGATTTTTTCTTTTGGAAGAAAAAATGAATATAAATGAATTGAAGGAAAAGCACTTGGTCTTCCACCAAGATAATTAATTACACCTGGTGTCATTCCCGTTACTGCCTGAGCAATTTCTCGTGAAAATATAACTAGAGCGTCTTTCTTCGGGTGTGTCGCAACCAGTCTTAGTACTATCTCTTTCGAATGGGTACTCAACTCGTTTGATTGATATATTGAATCAGTACCTAATAGGTCATACCTTGTTGATGTGAAAGGACCAAGATTTTTTTCATCTAATATTCTACTTACCTTTTTTATTATTGCTTTTCCAATTATACTACCCTTAGTTGCAGAATCTTCACCGCCTATTACTAGTGTTCCAACTATACGATAACCACTTAAATAAGTAGCAGATATTTTATATTGAGAAGTAGGGGGTCTGCCTAATGCTCCACTAACGAGCACTTTATTTATTCCAATTTCATTAATTGTTACATTTCTAAAATCACAAACTACATCAGGCAAAAAATATTCTGCAGGATTACCTATTTCATATAAAAATTGCTCAGCTACTGTTCCAAAAGTAACCATTCCTCCAGTTCCTTCTGGTTTTGATACAATGAAGTCACCATTACTCTGAGCCTCAATGATGGGGAAACCAATATCATCAAAGTCTTTAATATCTTTCCAGTCTGTAAAATTACCTCCAGTGCATTGAGCTCCACATTCGATAATGTGACCAGCAAGACTGCCGCTAGCAAGGTGATTGTAGTCTGTTATATCCCAATTGAATTCATACATTAAAGGTGCTAAGACCAAAGCACTATCAACACATCTTCCTGTGATGATGATGTCTGCACCTTCATAAAGTGCGCTTAATATTCCTGGTACACCTAAATATGCATTGATACTAAGACACGATTCAGGTAATCCTTTACCAGTATCAATTTCCCTTATACCTTGATCTTTTAAATCAATAATATCTGATATGAGGTCATCTCCAATCACAAGGGCAATTTTTAGATCTAGTTCTTTTTCATCAATCAAGCTCTGCAATAATTCTCGGCATGCTAATGGATTGATTCCACCTGCATTTGATATTACTATAATGCGATCTTCCTTGATTTTTTCTAATAGTGGAGATAATTGATCTATGAAATCTTTTGCATAGCCGAGTTTTGGATTTTTCATTTTTGCCCTTGCAAGTATGGACATGGTAACTTCAGCAAGAAAGTCAAACACAAGATAATTTAGTTTACCCAACTCTACAAGTTGTTTTGCAGCGGTTGATGTATCACCCCAGAAACCAGAAGCACATCCAATTCGAACCTTTTTTTTATCTTTCATTTTTTAAGGATTCTCCTAGGCGTATCATTATCGTTTTAGCAGATTCAATACTTTTCACTGCACCTACACTTTTACCAGCAGAGTAATACTTTCTACTTTTTCTAATTTTTTTTGAGTCATTATTATTTGATAAATATTTAATTCTGATAAATGAATTTATATTTAAAAGCATTCTTACTAGGTGTTTAAATCTGCTGTTTAGAAATTTTTGAATCAACCATGAATTTTGGTTTTTGAAATCTTTAGATTTAATTACCGAAACAGGAACTCCAGTAAGCCGTGTCGTTGTCGCAATTTCATTTTCTGAAGCTTTTATGATCGCATTTTTATAGTCTTCTGGGGTATTACATTCGAGTGTCGCAATAAAACGAGTTCCCATTTGCACACCAGCGTATCCTATATCCATTGCTTTTAAAAGGTCTTTTTCATCTCCAATACCACCGGCACAAATTAAAGGTAGACCTAAATCGTACAACTCAGTAAACATTACTTCTTTGGAACTAGAGCCTAAATGTCCGCCTGCACTATTATTTACACAAATTAATCCATCAACGCCAGAGTCTATTCCCTTTTTTGCCCAATTTCTATTTGTTACGTCATGATAAACATAACCACCAGCTTGATGAACTCTCTCGCATACCCAATCTGGTTTTCCAAGTGAGGTAACAAAAAAACGGATATTTTCTTCAAGGGCTATGTCAATCCACTCTGACATTCGATTTAAATATTTTTTACTCCCTTTTTCAATAAGAGCGTTAAAGCCTATGGGCTTATCAGTAAGACTGCGTATGTATTTTATTCCATCACGAAGGTCATATCCATGAACAAATGTCAAACTTATTGGTTGTAAAATCGCGATTCCACCACCATTTGATGCTGAAGCTACAAGTTCTGGATTTGAACAAGGATACATTGCACCACATATTATTGGATATTTAACACCAGTATGTTGGGTAAATAGACTAGTTGATGTATTATCTGATTTTACATTCATAGTATGTTTATTATTGAATAGCCTGAAAGTTTTATATCCTTATCCTGATTTAAAACTTTCAGGTTGATTTTACATGAATTCATATCATTTTCTTTTGTGAGTTCTTCAATCTCTCCCAAACACGTAAGTGTATCACCAATATTTGTCATGGATGTGAACTTAACACCAATTTCTTTTATGCTTGCTTGTTCTATATTATTTGTAATTAAGCGTGTAAGGTAGCTCATTATTAGCATCCCATGAGCAATTATATTTGGTAGGCCAACTTTTTTTGCATAATTTGTATCGAGGTGAATTGGATTATGGTCTCCTGATGCAATAGAGTACAGCTTCAATATATCTCTTGTTAATGACTCAGTAATCAACTTCGGTAGTTTGTCACCAATATTTGCCTTTTTAATATTCCAGGATTCCATTGAATTACATTAAAACTATAGTTGATAATGATTTTGACACCATAACACTTTTTTGATTTGAGTAAATTGATAGGAACTCAACAAATTGCATGGATTTGTTACTTTTTGTATATATGTCTAAAATTTTCCCTTTTAGAGTAATAGTGTCGTTTGCGTAAACAGGCTGATAATAATTGTATGATTGGCCTGCATGAATTATTTTAGAAAACGATATACCTAGATCTGCTATGTATTGTTCTGTAAAATTTTGAGAATGTTCTACGACCGTTAGAAAAGTAGGGGGGGCTAGAAGGGAAGGGAGCCCTAGTTTTTTGGCATGTTCCTCATCAAAATATACTGGGTCTGTTTGCCCTGTTGCTTTTGAAAATAATATGATTTTATCTTTAGTAATTTTAAAATTGATTACCGAATAATTCCTTTTGTTGTTAATGTTTTCAGGCATTATTTATTTTATTGTTAAAATAGAATTCATGAATCAGCCATTGATTTTATAATAGAGGGACAATTGAATCGGTTACCATATTTTTTTGCCAGTTTGTTTGATTGTTCCATAAAGTTATTCATACCGTAACTCTTGATGAAATTTATAATTCCTCCTGTTTTACTTGGGAATCCCCACCCTAGCAGACTGCCTTTATTCGCATCTTCATAGGATTGAATAATCCCCTCTTCAAAACATTTTAATGTTTCAATGGCTTGAGAGAAATATAAACGGTCTTTAATATCCTTTTTTAAGAAGTTTGATTTTGATCTTGGAAAATAATTTTTTAAACCTGGCCATAAATATTTCTTTCCATTTATAGGATATTCATAAAAACCAGCACCATTTTTTCGACCTTCTCTTCCAAGTTTATTTATCATTCGATCTATTACTTCATCATAAGGTTGATCTGTGATTTTGTTTTTTTCAGCTGAATATTTTCTGATTTGATCTCTTATATGAGATGCTAGGCGAATGCTTATTTCATCTAGTATTGCTAATGGCCCAATGGGATAACCTGCTTCCTTTGCCAATTTTTCTATGCATATCGGATCTATCCCCTCTGAAAGCATTATCATTCCTTCATTTGTAAAGCATTGGAATACTCGGGTGGTGAAAAATCCAGGCCCATCATTGACTACAATTGGTTCCTTTTTTATAATTTTTATAAAATCCATAGCAGTTCTGAGCGTTGCTTGACTTGTCATTTTTCCCATTATCAGCTCAACCAATTTCATTCTATCTACTGGTGAAAAAAAATGCATTCCAATAAATTTATCTTTTCTCATAAACGTTTCTGCTAAAATAGTTATGGGAATTGTTGATGTATTTGATGCAAAAATACAATCCTGTGAAACTATACTCTCAATATTAGAAATTATTTTTTGTTTCAATTCTCTGTTTTCATAGACTGCTTCAATTATCATATCACATTCTTTTAATAAATCATAATCTATACTAAGAGTAATACGTTCAAGCGCTTTGGAGTATTCATTTTCTGATATCTTTTCACTTTTAAGGTTGAGGTGTAAAATTTTTTTTATATTGTCCAAGGCAATATTCAAATTCTTTTTTGATGTGTCAATCATTATGACATCTAAACCGGAACTGCAAATTGAATGTGCAATACCATGACCCATTAGACCAGCACCTAATACTCCAACTGTATTGATTGAGTTTTTTTTAGACATTTTTAGTATGAATTATGTATTAGCATTGTTAATTATTTTTGATAATTCGAAAAGAGTTTAATTCTTTTAGCTATCAAAGATATATGTAAATATTAAATTAAAAGTTAAAATGTGGTTTGTAATCGTAAGAGCATTACCCTACCAATTGGCGGTCCACCAATTATTTCAATATGGCGGTGATCCAGTAGATTGGTAATAGTAAAGTTTGCCTTTAAATAATCATTAAACTTATATGCAAGGTGTAAGTCAAATATAGTGTATGGCTTTATGTTTCCAAAATAAATACCTGAAGACCATTTAAAACCATCAACATATCTCGCATTCAAAGAACCAGTTATTGGCCACTTTCTAGGATTATATTGCAGTTTCATTCCCATTTTGTGTCTTGGTGCATTAATAGGGTCCATAGAGTTAGTTATTGGATTTAAGAATTCATTCATACCTAAATAAGAATAGTTTAAATCCATTGACCACTCCGTACTGATTAGCGAGGTTATACTAGCATCAAACCCCCACATGTCAACTTCTCCATAGTTTATGTATCCAACTACAACGGGAGGGGTATAACCAGGAATGGTATCCATTGCGGTAACGCCTTTTATTCCTCCGCGCCAATGGTTAAAAGATTCCTCATAATCTTCCTGGTCATTAATATTGTTATCTGATATGTCTTCGATTGTATTAATGATACCATCTCCATCATAATCTGTTTCTAGTACTGTTTTTTCAACAACTATGGGTGTGATAAATGTTACCGGGCTGACAAAACTACTATAATGGCTTGTATATAGATCCAATGTTCCAAACAAGCGGTTTGTTAATCTTCCTTTATAGCCAAACTCCCAAGAATTAACAATTTCAGGTTTAATTTCAGGCAGGTCTATAACCTCTTTTCCATAGAAGCCTTCAATCTTTGGATCTGTTGACGGATAAAAATATATTGAATTATTAGTATCGACAGTTTCATAGACTCCTTCATATGGTCTGTAGTAATATGGATTTCCAATTGAATCTCTTGGGAATACATATCCTCCATCAGCACCCCTAGCATAGACTTTGAATACAGATACGCGTGTAACAAAAATATCAAGGAATAATGCCTGATTGGTTGGGGTATTAAATGCGCGTGCCCAAGTCAATCTAAAATTTTGGTTTTCTTTTGGTCTGTGTACTAAACCAACTTTTGGAGAGATTTGGATTCCTTCAGTGTTAGAAAAATCAAATTTCCAATTAAATGGGCTATAACCCATTCCGTAATCTTGATTATTAAAATTAATTAGGCCCGATAGACGATCATGAACATCAAGTCGAGTAGCTTGAATGAACTCCCATTTTCTATTGATCTTCCAATTGAGCTGATAATATGCACCTAGTTCGTTAACAGTATATCGATTATCTTCAGAAGCCTCATCAATTCCTTCATCGATATTCTCATCTATTTTCCCATCACCATCATTGTCAATACCATCGGAAAATACGTAGAACCGTTGTCCTCCAAGCCATTGAACCCCTGGCTCAATCATTTCCCCAAAATCATACTGCCCATTACCATTTGAATCAATATAATCAGGAATTCCATTTTGGTTTACATCTTCAAAATCATCGCTGTCTCTATCATTATCAATTCCATCAGATATTGCACCAAGAACGGCATCAGAATTTGACGAATCATTTGGCAAAGAAAATTGTGATAGGTCTTCAGTATCCCATCTTGTGAACCTTTCTCCAGCATCATGCCATGTATTATCATTTTTATCATCAAACACGTATGGAGATCCGGATTCACCATTCCCATTGTTATCACGTCCATCTAATAGATTTTTATCTGATAGGATGGTTCCCCTTGTATCTGGCATGGTCAAGAAATAATCCAATCCCCAAACAAATCGTATGTCTCCATCTTTCCATTCATTAAGATGTTGCAATTGGAAGCTAAACTTTTTTGAGCGGTCATAAATAATACTTCCAGTTGCTAGGTTCCTTGTGGGGTGGCTGGGGTCCCCAGAGTAACTGGTGTTTAGATAGGTTTGCAGGAAAAGATTTTTCCATCTTAGTCTACTCTGATAATATCTATATATCCAACCATCAGCTAGATATCTAGCAATTCCAGTTATGTTTATGTTTCTGGCCCAAGCAAAGCCATGTGATAAATTAAATGAAATATCAGAGTTTGGTTCCCAATCTAATCTTAGATCATACCTATAATTACGAACATTAAATTCTGGATAGTCTTCTATGCCATCATCATTTGCATCTTTATATGCTCTGCTAAGTCCTCCATAGTTTAACGAAAAATCTTTTTCATCAAACTCATCAACACCATTCTCACCGAGACTAGGCCTACCATCTCCATCAAGGTCATTGTTAACAAAGATGTCCCAAATTGGGGTGCTAACTCCATCAATTATTTCGGAATTTCCATTTAAGTTTTCAAATGTTTCTCCATCCCAAACACCATTTCCCTCTCCATAATCTGGTGCAATATCACCTTCATCATCATAATCACCATCACCATTTGCGTCATCGGCTGGTATGCCATCTAGACCAAAATCCAATAACACAAATGTACCAAAGATTTCTGCATAGCCCTCAGCTACGTCACTGTCATATACTCCATTCCCATTTAGGTCTACAAAAGGTTCAAAGGGAATATCATATGCATTTCCAAGATCATCTTTGAATGGCCCCCAATCATCATCATCATCTAAACCATTTGATCCCCAGTCATCTGCGTATATACCATTATCATTGGTATCGAAAACAATATTGCCTTCGGAGTCATAGGTATAATTACCAAATCCAAATTTATGGTATTGGTCGACAACGGAATAATTCGTATCTGGTGTGAAATAATTAGTAACAGCGGGTTGAAGATTATCTGGGTCAGTAATAGAATTAAAACGATCCAGCCATGCGCTTCCAATTTCATCTCTTTCATCAATAAGACCATCACCATCATTGTCAATACCATCTACCCAAGCTTCTTCTTCATCATCGATTCCAAGGTCTATTTGCTCATCAATTGCCCCATCACCATCATTGTCAATACCATCTGCATATATTTTTCCAAGTTTATCTTGCGTGACATACCACAGGACCATACCATTTTGGAGAGTGAAGCGATTGAATTGATCTGAAGACGCTTCATCAATCATTTGTTGTGTAATTGTTGGAGAGCCATCTTCACCACCTGTCTCTGATATATAATCCCCCCAATAATATCCAATCCAAGATTCGTCAGATCCTTCCACATGATCTATCATTTCTTGAGTAAAAATTGGATTGTTATCTTCTGGGAATGCATTATTTCCACCTTTATCTAATCTATCATGTTTCAGATTTGGTCTCCCAATAAAGGCAGGGTCATGCCCTTCAAATTCGTCATTATTAAAGTGCGTCCAATCTTGGCCTGAAAGCGCAACTCCAGAGAGTTTGATTCCTATGTTTCCAAATTTGTGGGCTGTTCTAAAAGTAAGTTTTTTTAATAGATCAGTATCGGTTTGATTTAACATTCCACCTTGAATATTTATGCTTGTACCTGTTGACCTTAATGGAGAGGAGGTAACAATGTTTAGAACACCGCTATGGGCATTTGGGCCGTAAAGTGCAGATGAGGGTCCCAAGACCACTTCAATTTGTTCTACATCTTCAAAGGAAACTGGAATAACATTATATGCAGTTAATCTTAATGATGGCACATTTGCCATTCTTCCATCTGTTAGTGTTAAGAGTCTGGAGCTAAAAGAAGAATTAAAACCACGGGCTGTCATATTATAACTATCAATACCAGATTGTGTAAAATCTATACCCTTAGTGCCTTTTAAATAATCACCTAGGTTTGTGTTGCTTTCTCTACGAATTTCTCTTTTTGAGATTACTGAAATAGCTGCGGGAGCATCTTCCACTCTTTCTCTTCTCCTAGATGCCGTAACTACATAAGTTTCCATTTCAATAGCTTCTGGTTCGAGTGCAAGATTTTTGGTTAATATTTCTTTAGCATCAATGATGATATTTTCTTTGTAAATCTGATAACCTATATACGATACCATAATATTGTATTCACCGGGTATTAATTTTTCGATTTTATAATTGCCTTCGGCATCAGTGGCTGCTCCCTGACTTGTCCCTTCAATTATCACATTTGCACCAATCAAGGGAGATTCGTTTACAGCATCAGTGACCTTTCCTGATATGGTACCTCCTTGACCCAATGTGAAAGTAAAGGCTGTAAAGAATGATAAAATAAATTTCTTTTTCAATATTACCTCTTAAATGCTAAACAGCCCCGATAAGCGAGGCTGTTTAGTACAAAGTGTGGTTGCTATATTTACTAAGTTAGTAATTATTTCAAGAGAAGCATTTTCCCTTTCTGAACTCGGTTATCAGAACGTATTTCATAGAAATAAACGCCACTTGGAACTTTGTTCCCATTGAAATCCATTCCATGCCACGTAATATCATAAGTACCTGAGGACAATTCCCCATCGTGAGCTACGGAAATCTTCTCACCTAAAATAGAATAGATGGTAACTTTTACATCAGACGTTCTTTCAGTTGCAAATCTGATTTTAGTCTCAGGGTTAAATGGGTTTGGATAATTTCCATATAGTGTGAATTCATTGGCAACAGGTGCATCTTCATCTATTTCTGCAGTGGCGCCAGCATAGGTCCAGAATGTGTTTACCCTTTGAGTTGTATTATCAGGTATGCAACGGTTGTCCACTTCAAATACTAAGCGCCCTGTTTCGTACTCAGGATCATAGTCCCATCCCGAGTCATCTACACCACATTCATAAGCACAAAATTGTTGTACGCCCATTAGTGCCATCGTAGGCCCAGCTTGAAAAATATCATTACAAGCATCGCCTCCTCCTGCACCAGCACAGGCAAGATAGTCTGCATACAAGGTGTCACCTACTGATGAGCCTATTGCTGCGGAAGTATCTGCGCCAACATAGATGAAAGCGACCGAGTCAGCAGAAGCTGCCAATGCTACATTGAGGTCTACTCCTGCAGCTAAATGTGCATTAAGGACAGTGGAGAAGACATTTGATGCTTCTAAAAAGTTATAAGTAAAAAAGAAACCAGTTGGTGCTAAAGGCTCGTCACCACTAAATGGTACACCGTCTGCAGCTGCGGGATCAAAAAGGTAACCGTGGTTTGCATCAACGGTTCCAACAGGGAGGGTGTCCCCCGTTATTGGATCGATGGTATAGCTATCAGAATTCGTAGGGTCAATAGGGTGCCCTGAGCCACCTAAGGCAGGTGTAGATAAGAAGTTTAGGTCATCACTACCTGTCCATCCTAGCATATACCAGAGCATTGTATCAGGGTGCGCATACATTAAATAAGTTTCCATGTTACTTATGGTTACAGTATCAGCTGGAGAGACAGGCACACCAGTAAATCCATTTAATTGACCAGCATCATTAACTCCAAGACCACTGGAGGTACCATCATGCGCTTCCCAAAATATCTCTAGATCCTCAGGCACTGTATGGTCAGCATCTTCATAACCTATGGTTACCATTCCCCAATTTTCCATATCTGTTCCAACACCATAATCTGTACCATAGGAACCATTTACTAGGTCGGCTGCACTAAACTGTGCAAAAACTTCTGAAAGTGATATTCCCCAACCCATTGAATATGCGGTCTCATCATCTGGATGAGTAAAGCCAGGAGTACTAGTCCATGTACCATTTTCTGAAACACTTGGGACTGTTGCATAAGTGGAACAGTTTTCTGTTTCAGTTGTTGGATATGTGCTTCCATCATTGATGGTAAAAGTACCGTCATCATTTAGGTCAACATTCATGGCAACCCCAAACATGCCAAGCAAAGTCTCGTTAATTAGTGGAACGAGAGCAACAGATATTGTATCACCGATTGCAAATTCTTTTAGTGTGTGTGTATATCCCATACCAGCAGCAGCAGCAGCAGAACTAGGCCAAGATGCCGTTACTGCGTAAGACCCATTCGCTGAATCTTCTGGGCTATCAAATTCACGTACCTCATATGTGTATTCTACGATTGCAGCATTTAGATCCCAGTTTCCTTGAAGAGATTGCGAGAACGACATACTAACGAATACAGCCATGAAAAATATAGATTTTAACATTTTAATCATGTTTTTACTCCTTAAAATAAATTGAGAAAGGGGTTATATAATAGAATAACCGTAACACAGAAACCTAAAAAATAAATACGAATACTCAAAGTAGATTATTCTGATTGCTTTTTAGACTTCTTGTAGCTACTCCTAGCCCAAAGCAAAAAGAGACAGTATAGCATTAAAATGCTGCCAAATATAAAAGAGGCCTCCAATGCAAGCCAGGTCCAAAATTCTTTCATGATAGTTGGTGAATAACTCTATGTAAATTAAATTAGGTGTAAAATTTACTTAATTTATTCCGCTTTACACTTATAAATGAAAATCGCAGTCTTAATAAAACAGGTACCTGGTTCGGAATCGGCACTACCAATTGATAGTGAAGGTTATTGGGTTGATGAGTCGTCAGTGACTTTTGTGATGAATCCTCCTGACAACTATGCTTTAGAGGAAGCACTATTAATTAAAGAGTCAAATGATGATGTAGAAGTTGTAATAGTTAGCATGGGTCCTCTGCGTGTGCAAAAGGTCATTCGTGAAGCTCTTGCAAAAGGTGCAGACAGAGGGATTCACATTTTGGAACAAGACATAACTGAAAAAGACCCCTTGGTCATTGCTAAGAGATTATCAAATGCGATAAAAAGCGAAGAATTTGATCTTGTACTTACTGGCTTGCAGTCAGATGATACTGGAATGGGGCAGACGGGTGTATTAATTGGGGAGATATTAAAAATGTCTACAGCTACTTTAGCAGTAGAAACAATAATTCAAGAAGATCATATTCGTATAAAAAGAGAATTAGAGTCTGGTTGGTTTCAGTGGGTTCAATTGTCACTTCCTGCTTCAATCAGCATTCAATCTGGCTTGAATACTCCTCGTTACCCATCCTTGAAGGGTATAATGGGTGCTAAGAAAAAAGAGATTCGTAGCCTGTCCGCAACAGAGCTTGGTAAAGAAGAAACTTTGCAAAAAGTTAATAATGTCTTCGTACCTCAAACAAATAAACAAACTGAAATAATCAAAGGAGATATCGACCAAATAGTTTCAAGAATCATTGAAATTTTAAGGACGGATATAAAAGTCATTTAATATATGAATATCTTAGTAATTCTAGAAAGTAATAATGGTGCCCTTCATCGCTTAAGTAGAGAAGCATTGGTAGGTGCGCAGGAGTTAGGTGGTTCAATATTTGCCCTAATAATTGGTAATGAAAATGAAGAAATTTTATCTGAGTTAGCTGGCTACGAGCTTGAAAAAGTCATAACTGTCAAGCACCATCTACTTTCTTCTTATAATGCAGATGGCTATTCTGAAGTAGTTAGGCAAGTATTCATATCATTTTCGCCTGACCTCATAGTGATAGGGCACACATATCAAACAAGAGATTTTATACCTAGAGTGAGTGCGAAGTTGGATATACCTTTTATACCAGATGTAATATCCATTAGCGATAAGGGTTTTATTAAACAAGTGCTAAATGCCAAGCTGAATGCGACGATTTCTAATTTAGATAATGCTGCGATAATTAGTTTTCAATCAGCAGCTTTCAACGAAGAACAATTAAAACTTGGTTCATGCTCAAATGAATCTTTTGATGTTACCCTTGTAGACTCTGATATAAAATCCATTTCAGAAGAACCGTTTCAAGAAGAAGAAGGTGATGTCGATCTAGAAAGTGCAGAAGTTCTTGTCTCAGTGGGTCGTGGAATAGAAAAAGAGGAAAATGTCACTCTCGCATTTGAACTTGCAAAGGTAATAAATGCAGAAGTTTCTGCAAGCAGACCTGTTGTTGATTCTGGTTGGGTTGATTCATTTAGACAAGTGGGTAGCTCAGGAAGTAATGTTGCACCTAAATTATACTTCTCATTAGGCATATCAGGTGCAATACAGCATGTAGTAGGGATGAAAGGTGCGAAAAATATTATGGCAATTAATAAAGATGCGGATGCACCAATTTTTGAAATTGCTGACTATGCGGTTATTGGTGATATTCTTGAGATTGTACCTAAGCTAATTGAATCATTAGGGCAGTCAAAGTAATTGTTATCTAATCTTGAAAAAATAATATTTGTTATTCTGGCTCTTTGTTCACTAAGTGCCTCATATGTTACATTCGGCAGAATGTTCAAAGTGATAAGATTGGGAGCACATCCAATCCGGTGGTCTGATGTAATAAGAAACTGGTCAAGAGGAGCAGCAGCTTTTTTTGGACAGAAAACAGTATTTAAAACTCGGCCTATCATCGGTTTTGTTCATGCACTCGTGGCATGGGGGTTTACATTATATCTTGCAGTGAACATCATCGACGTTTTATATGGTTTTATACCAAATTTTAAATTTTTACCGGATAATACATTAGGGGATATATATCGATTTTTTGTGGATTTGTTTAGTGTCCTAGTATTGATAGGAGTTTTTTATTTTTTATTGCGTCGCTTTTTATTTAATGACAATCGATTAATTTCAAGAGAACCTGTTATGCTATCAGATAAAGCGAAAAGAGGTATGTTTTTTGATTCATTACTTGTAGGCTCTTTTATCATTGTTCATATTGGTTCAAGATTTCTATCAGCAAGTTTTGAAATAACACTCTCTGGCGCAGATTGGAGTCAACCTGCTGCAAATCTAGTTTCTAATTTATGGACAGATATTCCAACTGAAAAAGTTAAGACTCTCGAGCACATTACCTGGTGGCTAGCTCTTGGACTTATTCTTGCATTTTTACCTTATTTCCCATATTCCAAACATGCTCACCTCTTCATGGGACCATTAAATATCATGGTAACGAAAGAACGAAGTTCAATGGCTACATTAGGAGCAATAAATTTTGAAGATGATGAGATTGATCAATTTGGTGCTTCTCAAATCCTACATCTAGCACAATCACAATTACTGGATGGTTATGCCTGTATCCAATGCAGTAGGTGCCAAGATGCTTGTCCTGCATATGTTACTGGAAAAGAACTGTCTCCCTCTGCATTGGAAATAAATAAACGTTACTTTCTAAATCAGAATATGAAGGCTATCTCAGATGGCGAAATAATTGAAAAACAACTTACAGATTGGATGTTAACAGAGGAAGCTGCTTGGAGTTGTACTACATGTGGCTATTGTGTTGAGGTCTGTCCAGTTGGAAACGAACCAATGGTTGATATTTTAAAATCAAGGCAGAATCTAGTGATGATGGAATCGAGTTTCCCAAAAGATGCAATGGAAACTTTTGAAAAAATGGAAAATTATGGAAACCCATGGGGTCTTTCTCCTCAAGATAGAGAAAATTGGATGGAGGGAATCAATGTCCCATTAATGAGAGAAAAGAAAAACGCGGATGTTTTGTACTGGGCTGGTTGTAGTGGGGCATATGACTCAAGAGGAAGAGAAATATCACAGTCTGTTGTAAATATCTTGAATGAGGCTGGTGTAGATTATGCCTGTCTTGGAAATGAGGAAATATGCACAGGTGATTCTGCAAGAAGAATTGGGAACGAATATCTTTTTCAAACTATGGCTGAACAAAATAAAGAAACCTTTAAGCAATATGATTTTAAAAAGATAGTTACCCAATGTCCACACTGTTTCACTACTTTGAAAAATGATTATGCAGAGCTAGGCATTGAATTGGATGTGGTACATCACTCTAAATTTATTGAAGAACTGATTAATGATAGTAAGATTAAACCGAAGCCTTACGTAAATGAAGATATTACTTTCCATGATCCATGCTATTTAGGTAGACATAATAATGAGTATGATGCACCAAGAAATGTTCTTCAGTCCATCCTTAATGATGGGAAGTTAATAGAGATGGAGCAATCAAAGTCAGAAAGTTTTTGCTGTGGAGCAGGAGGCGGCAATATGTGGTATGAGGTAAAAACAGGTGATAGAATTAATCAGAATCGTATTGGTCAAGCAGTTGACACTAAGGCAAAAACTGTTGCTGCAGCATGTAATTTCTGTAATATTATGCTTGAAGATGGGGTAAAAACAACTGGAAATGAAGAAAACATCAAAATAGTTGACATTGCTGAGATGGTTTCAAAAGGACTTAACTGATACTGAAAATATTTTTATTTTAACAGCACTAACTTTTTTACAGCTCGATTGTTTTCTGTTGTAATCTCCAGAAAGTAAACACCGCTTTCTTCACCATCTCCGTTCCATTCAATTTTGTGTTTTCCTCTTAATTGATATTCATCTGTTATATTGGATATTCTTCTACCTATTAAATCATAGATAAAGATTTTAACATTACCATCTTCAGGAATCTCATAGTGAATTAATATATTTGGATTAAATGGGTTTGGATATGCATTATTTATTTGGAATCTAAAGGGAGTAGATTGGTTTGTTATCTCTACCTGCTCACAATCTGTATTATTTTGATATCCAAGGTCATCAAAAGTAAGACAAGATGGGTAAGGAGGACATAAACTATTTTCACCAAGTTCAAAAAGTTCGAGCTGAGAATATATGCTGCAAATACTAGCTGGAATCAAACCTGATAAGTTATTTCTAGTTAAGTTTAACTGGTTTATGCTATCCATTTGAGTAAATATATCTGGGAGTTCACCATTTAATTGATTATCGTTTAGTAGCAAATATTTTAATTTAGGAAGTTCGAAAATTTCTTGAGGAATTTCATCAGTTAATTGATTGTTACTCAGGTTCAAATAGTTAAGATTCATAAAGTTTCCAATCACATTTGGGATAGGACCAGATAGATTATTTGAAGACAGGTCCAGTTCAATTGTCTCTTCAATGGAGTAGCATTGATTCCATAATAATTCATCACCATCGTTGCAGTCCGTTCCAAGTTCATTTTTTACAAAACTACCCCAATTACAAAGCTGTCCAACTGAATTGACATAATAATCTAGGTTACTTTCAATATATGCTGGATCTACATTACAAGTTCCTATGGACATTTCTGCTAATACCCAATTATTAGGTATGATGTGCCAGTTCCATGGTTCATTGAATCCACCATTACCAAAGTCTAAGTATCCATTTATATGTAGTTGCCTTTCGTCCTCGGGAAGTTCTAATTGCAAACGACACTCGTCTATTAATATTTGATTATTTGTAGTTACAATAAAATCTGATGTGCTATCTAATTCGTGTATTCCAATGTTAAAATAAACATAATTACTGTCAAGATATGAAAAGCAAGAACTTGTATCAGTTGGCTGATTCGTCATGAAATTTTGCCAATATTCGCCAATGCCTCTTGAAGGAAACCAGGATGATGAATCGAATATTCCATCATAACACTCCCAAGATCCAATTCTATATGTGTTTTGATTACCTAGCCAACCAATAGTATCAGAAAGCGTATTCAATTGAATGGTATCAAAGACATTGACATCAAGGGGTAACCTAGCTTGTATTACATCGTTAAAGAATGAGTTCAAAAACAAATGGTCTGATACCTGTGTATGTGCTGCTTCTGGTTCCATTGCAAGTGTCCATTTTGCTCCCAATGGTCGGTGTTCAAAAAAAATACCAGTCAGGTTATCTATTCTATACTCCAAATCATTTTCACCAACTATCATCAAAATAGGTATTTCAATAGCTGGTCCTGCATTAGTGGTATCGTGGTAACCTCCCTTTTGAGTTATGAGTCCAGCTATTCTATCAGGAATCCATTTTGAAAAATGATAACCAAATTGACCTCCCCATGAATAACCATTTATGAAAAATGGAACATGTGATAACTCTTGATGCCCCGATAAAACAGCAAAGGAGTCTATTGCAGCAATCACTGCCTCTCCGATACCTGTGTGCATGTGCATGTTGAATATGCGTGCACCTAGCAATGCAAAATCTTGTGCATCCGCTAGCGTTTGATATGAGGTGTCGTTAACAATATTTCTTGAGTCACCATTATTATGATGCATAAACCAATAGATTCCTTTCAAAGTATCAATTGAATCATTTAACCTTATCCTAAAATCCGCATAAGTATAACTGGCAGTATCATTTTCTGGTATTGAGATATCGAAGATTTCAGCCTTAGATATGGAAAAAATCAAAATGATTGAAAATATTATTTTCAATCCATTACCCTTTTAATCCAATTTCTCTTAACCTTTCATCTAAATACTGCCTTGCAGTATATTTTTTTGAGAGTCTAACACTATCCTCTGGATGTAGAAAGAGAGGCATTGAATACCTGCTTTCATTATCTATTCCATCACCAGGATTGATGACTTGGTGTGTGGTTGATGGATAATAACCCCCGGATACTTCCTGTAGCATATCGCCAGTATTAATGGCCAAGCATCCTGGGTCACAAGAAACGTCATGCCATAACCCATTAGTATCTTTTACTTGTAAGCCTGGTTTTGTACCCGCAACCAGAACTGTTATGAGATTAATGTCCTCATGAGCAGCACCTCTTATTGCACCATGTTGTTCTTTACCATTAAGAGGGGGATAATGTATGATTCGTAACAGATTTGTTCTACTACCTTTTATCATTTCATGTAGTGGCATTGAAAATCTAGTACTTATACTTTTTGGTGTTTGATTTTGTATCCAGGAAAGTAATGTTGATGTGAGTTCAAGCAATTGTTCGTATAATGTTTTGGTCGATTGCGATATCTCACTTGGATATCTCCCCCAGGGATAAATATGATAAAATTCTTTTAGATCTTTTAGCGTATGTCCTTTTGCATTCTCAGTCTCAAAAGGAAAAAACCCATCTTGATTCTTTTCATTGTATAAGTATTTTTTTTTGTGGTTAGAGTTAAAAAAATCTTTCCATTCATCATATACTGTATCGATGAGACATTTATCAATTGGGTGTTTATTAAGTACACTAAAACCAGTCTCCCGCAATGAACGAGTAAAATCAAAAGGTGCATTAGGTGCTCCATAATTTATTTTTCGGACATTCAATGGTCTGTCAGACATCCTTTAAACTAACTAATTCAATACCAACTTCATTTGCCCGTTCGATAATTCTCTCATCCCTATAAAATTCTTCATAAAAAATAATTTTTATTCCGGAATTTGCTATCAATTTAAAGCAATTATAGCATGGAGAGGCAGTCACATAAATCTCAGAGTCATCAGTTTTTATACCATTTTTTGCAGCTTGAACAATCGCATTTGCTTCCGCATGTGTAGTTCTTATACAGTGACCATCAACCATTTCGTGGCCTGCATCATCACAATGTGGGAGGCCTTTTATACTGCCATTATATCCTGTTGACAATATGGTTTTATTTCTTACGATAACAGCACCAACATGTTTTCTATCACATGTTGAACGTGTCGATACTTCGCGGGCAATATTCATAAAATATCTTTCCCAGCTTACACGCTCCATTTTCACAACTCCCTCTTAATTTCTACTGTAGATTTTGACTGCGTGTCTTGGTTCACCATAGTATATTTTTTTTGCCACCTGCGCTAATTTGGCGGTTAGCATTAAATATGCCCAGGTAGGGATCATCACACTTGCACAGCCCTTGATTATTACCTTCTTATCTAAATAGACATCTAAGTCAATTTCATCAACTTGTTGACGGAAAGACTTTTCACGGATGATACCGTTATCAAGGAAGTCATCTAACATTATGGTTTCCATCTAAAAATACTTTCTAATATTTGACAATGATCTGCAAAATTTATCAATATCTGAACTATCATTATAAACATACACACTCAATCGTGCCACAGAATTCTGATTGAGGCTAGTAAGCAGAGGCTGGGCGCAATGGTGTCCTACTCTGATGGCTATATTATCTTCATTAAGAAATTGCGCTAGATCGTGGGCGTGAATTCCTTCCATATTAAAACTGATAACGCTTGATCTATGCATTGGAGAGCCAAATATTTTGATACCTTTTAGTTGGGTAATTCTATCTAAAGCATATTGTATTAGCGTGTTTTCATGATCTTTTACTTTTTCCATTCCAAAGCTGCTGAGATAATCAACTGCTGCACCAAGGCCAACAGCTTGTACATAGTTAGGCGTCCCAGCTTCAAATTTATACGGCACATCATTCCAAGTAGATGTTTGCATTGAAACCGAATTTATCATTTCCCCACCTCCCATGAATGGAGACATACTTTGGAGTATGTCCATTTTCCCCCAAAGTACTCCAATCCCTGTAGGCCCCAGCATCTTATGCCCAGAAAATGCGTAGAAATCGCATCCTAGGTTTTCTACGTCTACAATTTGGTGAGGAACACCTTGGGCACCATCAACAATAAATATTGCGCCTATATCTTTTGCCATTTTTGCTATTTTTTTAATTGGATTTACTGTTCCGAGTACGTTGGATACATGTGTAATTGAGATGATCTTTGTAGAAGGTGTAAAGTACTTTTCAGGTTCATTGAGGTCAAGTTCTCCTTCTTCCGTCAACGGAATGAATTTGAGAGTTGAGCCAGTACGCTCACATGCCATCTGCCAAGGAACAAGATTGGCATGGTGTTCCATCTCAGAGACTAGGACCTCATCATCTGGTCCTAGAGAATTCCCTAATGTATGACTAATGAGATTGACGGATTCAGTAGTTCCGCTAGAAAATATGATTTCTTTTTCAGTAGAGGCATTTATGAAAGCTGCGATTTTTTTTCTGGAATCTTCAAACCTTTCAGTTGCAGCACTACCAATATCATAAAGTGCTCTGTGAACATTCGCATTGGTTTCATTATACATTGATAGAATTGCATCTAAAACCTGTTTCGGTTTTTGAGTGGTCGATGCGTTGTCAAGATAGATAAGTTTTGAGTCATTAAATATTGGGAAATCTTTTTTTATGGATTCGCCTAAGATTTTCATTAGTACATACCTAGTTCTAATTGCGCTGCCTCGCTCATCATGTCTCTAGTCCACATAGGTTCCCAAACAAGCTCAACTGCAACCTTTTCTACATCATCTAGCCCATTTATTTTACGCTCTACTTCATCAGCAATCACAGGTCCCATACCACATCCTGGTGCTGTAAGGGTCATTTTAACACTAACATTTTTCCCACTTTTTCCATCTTCAATTGTAAGATCATAAATTAGGCCAAGTTCAACTATATCAACCGGGATTTCTGGATCGTAACATGTTTTAAGCTGATCCCAAATTTGTTTTTCCAAATCACCTGATTTAGGTGCAGTACTTTCTTTTGGAACTTCAATGCCTAATGCATCTGCATTTTCGGATCTGATTTGTACCATGTTTCCATTAATCAGAACGGTATAATTTCCTCCAAGAGCCTGTGTTATTCTAACGAGATTACCTGCTAGCAATTTTACCTCATCACCAGAAGGTACCATATATGCATCGACATCACGTAATAAACGAATTGATTCAGAACTAGTATTATTCATTGAACCAAATAATGAATTTTTTCCACAGCACTAGAAAATCCATTAGTCCTTTGACTAGTAATTATAGAATTCAGTCCAATTTTATTCAAAATATCAGTACTACTTATTGAAATAATGTCTGATTTTTTTTCCCCAGAAAAGACTTTTTCTAGGATGCATAATAGTCCTTTTACTATTAAGGCATCTGAATCAGTTCGGAATGTAAATGTATCATCATCATTTGCATCAGCTACTACCCAGGCTTGCGATGTGCAGCCATTTATTTTATTTGTATCAATTTTTTGATTTTCATCTAATCCTGCTGTTTCTTTTGCCATATCCATTAGTTGAACAAATTTATCTTTTCTATCCTCAAAGAGCATGAAAATTTCTTTTAGGTCATCTAATTTTTTCTTAATACTCATTATTTATACTAGTTAAGCCACTTGTCAAAGTGTTCATTTACATAAGTTTGAATTTCATCATTTTTTATGGAATCAACTTTTTTTGATGCAAAACCTCTAACCAATATTCCTATTGCATCATCTTTTTTGATTCCTCTAGATCTTAAATAAAATAGCGCATCATTATCTAAGGAACCTGTTGTTGATCCATGCGAGCATTTGACGTCATCATTATGTATCTCAAGTTGTGGGTTTGAGTTCATTAGTGCATGCTCAGATAATAAAAGATTTTTATTGGATTGGTTTGAATCTGTCTTTTCTGCGCCCTCTTGAACAATGGCACGTCCATTGAAAACACCGGAAGAACGATCTTTCAAGATGAATCTGAAATCCTGACTACTTTTACAATATGAAGCTTGGTGGTTGATGGTAATATTTGAATCAAGGTGTTGTTTTCCACTTGATAAGCTAAGGCCATTCAAGGAACAATCTGCACCTTGTCCAATCAGGTTCGCATGGAGATTGACCCTCCCCAAGGAACTTCCAAATGCAATTTGATTAAAACGGTAAATCGATTGTTGTTTTTGTTGTATATGATGATTTGAAATATTTATTGTTTTTTTAGAATTATTTTGGATTCTTACATGTTCGAGTTTTGCGCCTTCCTCAATATTTACGATCATTGAACCGTTGTATAAATACTCATCACAATTACCAACATGTTGTTCAAGTAAGAATAGTGAACTTGAGTGTTCAAGATCTAAATGAATTCTTGGAGAGACCATTATATTATTAGAACCAGAGTAAATAAAAAGTAAACGTAGAGGAGTACTTACTTTTTCTTTTTTTCGAATTACAAGCGACATCCCGCTGTCCATGAAAGCAGTATTCAATAGATCGAAAGATGACATATATGGTTGTTTAACATACAAACTATGTTTTTCCATATAATCAATATTCGATAGAAGTTCTATTCCATCAGGTAATGAAGAAATATCTTCCTGATAATGACCATTATAGATAACTATGGTTTTAAATGATTCAAATCCATATTTAGGTAATTTTATGAATTTTTTTGGTGCATCATTTTTATCTGATATACTAAAATGCCCATTCTTTATGGATGATAAATCCGTAAATCTCCAACTTTCAGATTTTTTTTGGGGGAGTCCATCTATCATTAAACTATTAAAAGCTTTCTCTCTAATTGGGCGAATTTTTTTGGAGAAGTAGCTTCGATTTATTATTTTTTCAAATTCTGTTTGTAAATAATCCGGAATCATGATTCAAGCCAATGGTATCCTTTTTTCTCCAATTCCAATGCAAGTTCTTTTCCACCTGATTTAACAAATTTTCCATCAATTAGAACATGGACAAAGTCAGGTTCAATATATTTTAATAATCTTTGATAGTGGGTAATAACAAGAAATGCTCTTTTTGAGCTTCTATGTGAGTTGACTCCATTTGCAATTATTTTTAATGCATCAATATCTAATCCAGAGTCCGTCTCATCCATTATTGAAAGTTCTGGCTCAAGAGTAAGCATTTGAAGAATCTCATTTCGCTTTTTCTCTCCCCCAGAAAAGCCTTCATTAACAGAACGTTTTAGGTATGATGCATCCATATCAAGATCATCTAATTTTTCTTTTACTAGTTTCAAAAATCCAGCAGCATCTAAATCTTTCTTGCCAGCATTTTTACGTTTTGCATTCAATGCAGCCTTCAAGAAATATGTATTATTTACTCCTGGCATTGCAACAGGATATTGAAAGGACATGAAGATTCCTGCTAATGCTCTTTTTTCTGGTGTCCAATCTATTATTGGTTCATTTTTATATAGTATCTGCCCATCATATATGTCATAGCCATCCTTTCCAGTGATAACGTTAGAAAGTGTACTCTTTCCCGAGCCATTTTTCCCCATTACTGCATGCACTTCACCGGGATTTATGATTAAATCAATGCCTTTAAGTATTTTTTTATCTTCAACTCCAGCATGGAGGTCTTTTATTGCTAACACAGTATTTTACCCTATTTAACCGACGCTTCCCTCTAGCGTAACTTCCATTAATTTTGTTGCTTCAACAGCAAACTCCATTGGTAGTTCATTGAAAACCTCTTTGCAAAATCCATTTACTATCATTGAAACTGCGTCCTCTGAAGAGATTCCTCTTTGATTACAATAAAATAATTGATCTTCTCCAATATTTGAAGTTGTGGCTTCATGCTCCATTTGTGCTGAAGAATTTCGTACATCAATATATGGAAAGGTATGTGCTCCACATTTATCTCCAATCAAGATGGAGTCACATTGTGAAAAATTTCTTGCCTGTTTTGCACCTTTCATTATTTTCACTTCGCCTCTATATGTTTGCTGGCCTTTACCAGCGGAGATACCTTTAGATATAATTGTACTCTTTGTGTTCTTACCCAAGTGTATCATCTTTGTTCCCGTATCAGCTTGTTGATGATTATTTGTTACTGCAACTGAATAGAACTCACCTACTGAGCCATCACCTTTTAAAATACAGGATGGATATTTCCAGGTAACTGCAGAGCCGGTCTCAACCTGAGTCCATGATATTCTAGAATTCTTTTCTAGACATATACCTCTTTTTGTAACAAAATTGTAAATTCCTCCCTTACCAGTATCCGGGTCACCGGGGTACCAATTCTGAACAGTGGAATATTTTATGGTAGCATCTTTATGTGCAATTAATTCAACAACTGCAGCATGTAATTGATTTTCATCTCGCATTGGGGCGGTGCAACCTTCAAGATAACTTACATGACTTCCTTCATCTGCAATGATTAAAGTTCTTTCAAATTGTCCTGTATTTGCCTCATTTATTCTAAAATAAGTTGACAATTCCATTGGACAGCGAACACCTTTTGGAACATAAACAAATGAACCATCTGTAAAAACCGCAGAGTTTAATGTTGCAAAATAATTGTCAGTATACGGAACAACCGTACCAAGATATTTTCTTACTAAATCAGGATACTCTCGAACTGCTTCTGAAAAACTACAGAAAATCACACCTGCATTTTTGAGTTCTTGTTTAAAGGTTGTCGCTACTGATACGCTATCAAAAACCGCATCAACAGCAACTCCTGATAACATTTTTTGTTCTTCTAAGGGTATGCCTAGTTTATTATAGGTTTCTAACAATTGCGGATCTACTTCGTCTAGACTTTCAAGCTTCTTTTTTTTTGGAGCTGAAAAATAGCTTATTGATTGATAGTCAATATCAGGATATTTGATATTTCCCCAATCAGGTTCTCTTTTTTTTAACCAGTGTCTAAATGATTTTAGTCGCCAATTTAACAACCATTCAGGTTCATTTTTCTTTTGGGATATTGTTTTTATTACACTCTCATCAAGACCAGGAGGTATGGTCTCAGATTCTATGTCAGTGACAAATCCATATTCATAATCTTTCTCAAGATTTGAATCAATTATTTTTTGGTCGGAAGGCATTTACTTTACTTTTTATGCAGAAAAACTTGTTCCACAACCACATGTTCTTTCTGCATTTGGATTTTTTATTTTGAACCCTCCATTCAAAAGGTCTTTAGAATAGTCTATTTCAACGTCTTTTAGATATAACCAGCTTTTTAAATCACAGATTATGGTTAGTCCGTTTGATTTGAACTCTTTATCAAATTCTCCTTTTTCATTTTCAAAATCCATTTTGTATGTCATCCCCGAACAGCCACCTCCATCAACAGACATACGAAGAAAATATCCATCTTTGTCATCTGATTTCATAACAGCCTTGAGCTGTCGAACAGCAGCCTTAGTAGCTTTTATTGTAGCATTCTGAAATTCTGTTTGCCTATCTTCGAGTGTTTTGTCTTGCATTGTATTATTCATTTATTCCCATTCTGTTTCAATTTTTGGTTCTTCTTTTGTTTTATTTACCATGCCAAATCCCAATTTCTCTCTGGCACTTTCGGTCATCATTTCAGGATTCCAAGGCGGATCAAATGTTATGGAGACTTCAACTTTGCTAACTTCGGATATATTTGACACTTTACTTTTGATGTCCTCTGCCATATGCTGACCCATGCTACATCCAGGAGTTGTTAGTGACATGGTAATTAAAACTTCATTATCATGTTTTTCGTTTTCTGTTATGTTAATATCATAGATAAGCCCAAGACTCCAGAGGTCTAGAGGTATTTCAGGATCGTAACAAGATTTCAGGACCTCTATGATATTCTTTTTAAGGTTCATGAGTGGGTAACCTCAGCAAGTGTCATGTTATTAAACATTTCTCTTATCGAATCATTTATCCTGTTGATTGGTACACGTATTGTACAGCCCTCTATTTTGTCACATCCACTATCAAAATAGCAATCCATAATCCCCATCGGACCTTCGATTATTTCAAACAATTCTGTCATATTAATTGTTTTTGGATCTATTGACAAGCGATAGCCGCCAGTAGGGCCTTTTACAGCATGAATTATGCCTTTCTTTGCCAGGGTTTGCAATATTTTTGCTAGTAACTCTTTTGGCACTCCATAAGTATTCGCTAATGTTTTTGCTGATGTAAGCTTGTCCCTTTCTTGGCCTTGAAAATGACGCAGCGCTATTAACGCGTATTCAACTTTTCGGCTAATTTTTAACATATTAAATCTCTTATCCCTTTAGAAGTTAGAATCTATTTCCAATGGGATACAACATCAATTTACGACAATATTTGTCGTATATAGTTTAATCTACCTTGATAGTGTAGGTTTTTTTTTCTGTAATTTGACCAATTATAAATGGTGAACCATTCATTTTCTTGATAAAAGATAAGGCGTCTTTTTGTGGCAATGAGATAAGAAGTCCACCCGAAGTTTGGGCGTCAGCTGCCAGTAATTGTTGTAGTTCGTGAATATCATCATTAAATGATACAAATTCTGTTACATAGTTTAAATTTCTTCTTGTTCCACCTGGCATTATTCCTTGAGATGCCAATTCATTTACTGAGGGAAGAAATTCTAGGTTTTGGAAGTTAATTTCTGAAGAGACGTCACTATTTTCACACATTTCCTTTAGGTGCCCGAGAAGGCCAAAACCTGTAATGTCTGTAACAGCATTGACTACGAGCCCTTGAAGGGCATGAACAGATTCATTATTCAATTTTGCCATTGATTGAATTGCTGCATCTACACTACTTTGTTTTGCTTGCCCTTTTTTTATTGCCGTGGCAATTATGCCTGTACCTAGTGGTTTTGTTAAGACCAAGGAATCCCCAACTTGTGCACCTGAATTTTTCCAGATTGCATCTTCTTCAATTTCTCCCGTTACAACAAGGCCATATTTTGGTTCTTTATCATCAATAGAATGTCCACCAACAATCGGTATGCCAGCTTCTTCTGCCTTATCAGCTCCCCCTTGAAGAATTTCTGTTAGAATTGATTTTGGAAGATCATTTATTGGATATCCAACGATATTCAGAGCGAATAGTGGTTTTCCTCCCATTGCGTAAATGTCAGAAAGAGAGTTAGCAGCTGCTATTTGACCAAATTGGTATGGGTCATCTACTATTGGAGTGAAAAAGTCTACCGTCTGAATGATTAATTTTCCATTGTTAAGCCGTATGATTGCAGCATCATCTGACCCTTCATGGTTGATTAAAACGGAGGGATAATCACTAAGTTTGAGGTTGCTCAGTACCTGAGCTAGGTCAGATGGACCTATTTTGCAAGCTCATCCAGATCCATGACTCAATGTTGTCAGTCTAACTTTATCACGATTATTCATAATTTTAAAAGTGTATGCTTAAGTTTTAGCTCTCGTCTTCGGCCAATGCGATCAAACCATCATGCCTGGTGAGAGTAAATTCTTCATTTTTATTTGGAATCAGAACAATCCCAAACATTTTATCTTTATTTTTTTGATCCGCGTGAATTTGAAGTCCTAGTATCACTTCCTCTCTTAAGCTTGCTGCATGCATACATTCTCCATATGGGACTGTTATGGAGTCCTTATCAGAAAAATCAAAGTAAAAAGAAGCAGGCTTGATGTATAATTCACTTCCTTCTGCCTGAAAAAGATCATCATAAACATCCAAAGCCATTGGTTCTTCAGATACTTGCGCCATGATCTGTGAAACAAATTGGTTAGATACCATGAAATCTTCAACACCGCTGTTTAAGATGATATCGATATTTTCACTATCCATGACTTCAGTAATTAGTTTTGGCCATTCCTTGGAAGAATTATTTTCTTGTTCAATTTTTGATAAAAGTATCTGTCTGATTCTAATCAGAAGAGATATGACGTAGGCATCCATTTCTTCTATTGTATTGCCTCCGGTTGAGAGAATGACAATGCTATCAAAATCTTGAGGTTCAATTTCATCTAATTTTTCCAGGTCATTCAGGTCCATTTCTTTAATGTGTATCTTTATTTTAGGATAAGCTTTTTCTAAATATGCTTTGCAATGATCCATTTCAGATAATTTTGATGAAACAAAAGTATATATTTCAGAACCATCGGCTAGATAACTACATAGCTTTTCAATGATGATTGCAGTTTTTGTGGTCCAATTAAGAAGTGCAACTCTGTGGGATGCGGGCTGGGAATCAGAAGTTGGTATCTCATTGGTTTTTGGGTTGTATACGGGTTTATTAAAATAAAATATAGTAGAATCATCCTCGGCAAAAACAATCAATTGGTCTTCATCGGTTATTGGAGTGTCTTTTTTTGGGTTTAGTATAATATCACCATTAGCAGTATGTATTCCCATAGGCGTACTACTTTTAAATCTGTTAAGACTTTCACCAAAAGTCAGCTCTCCACCCCATCCATTATCGGGTTGATAAAAATAGAATTCATTACCATCAAATCCTACCATATCACCATATACGACTGAGAGTCCGTTTCTGCTTAAAGCTAACTGTGCTATCATTCTTGAAAGTACACTGACTTCATTTAGTGCTTTAACAGTCCCTTTTGATATGTTTTCTGCTAAATCTCTATCTCGATCAGAGTGTATCTCGCATACAATTGGAGGGTGGTCTCCTCCATCACAGACAGCAATGATTGACATAATTGATTTCAAAACAAGTGCATCTGCCAGATTTTTTTCCTTTTCTGGTCTCCAGTTTTCTGCACTGTTAATGATAATTATTGATTTGGCATTTTCCGCCATTACCTTTTTTAAGTTGTTAATGTTAGTTACAATTCCAGAGCGTGTGATTATTCTTGTAGTGGCAAAATCTGTTATGTTATCTCTTATGAGATTATCCATCTCTTCCTTATCATTTTCTGCAAGAATGACAATTGCAGCATCTGGCTCAGACTCATTCGCTTCAATGAGCTCCCGAATTACCTCAAGAATCCTATCACCAAATCCTAGAATAAGTGTGTGGTCCTCCTCCAACACAAGACTTCTGCCACGTCTTAGTTCATCTAGCTTGGCCTTAAAAACACTCGTAATGAAGGCTACCATACTTGAAAAAAGAATAAGTCCTATAAGTACAGCTATAACAGAGGATAATTTTGCAAGCCAGTTGCTATCTCCATCCGTTTCAGCTGCTGATCCTTCCATTACTGCTACATAAACACGCCATGGAATTTCAGACCAGCTGCTAAGAGTTTCATCGGGAAGTAAAAAATTAGCAATTGACCTTAGGAGGACCATAATAAGGAAGCCAACTAAAAACAGTATCAATAATGCTACAAAAATTGATGAACTTCCTCTTGACATAAAGTTATCTATACCGTATCTAAGTCTCATCTTAAATGGATGATTTTTATTTGTTGCCATTGTAAATATTTTGTTTATTTCGCGATTTCGACTTTGAATGTTAAAAAAAAATCTACATTATAGTGTTAATTAATTTGTTTTTTGAATTAGGACGACTAAACTAAATTGCACAGCAAATTTATGGAAAAAACACGCGACTACCTTTGGATTAACTAATACTTCTTTTTATTTGATTAATTATATTTTAGAACCAACTACTTTAGAATTATGGGAAAAACATTTAAAACAATTGATGAAGCAGTAATAAGATTTGCTGGAGATTCCGGTGATGGAATGCAATTGACTGGAGGCCGTTTTACTGAAACAACAGCAATCGTTGGGAATGATTTGAGTACACTACCTGATTTTCCTGCTGAGATTAGAGCCCCTGCAGGCTCATTGGCTGGAGTTAGCGCTTTCCAGTTAAAATTTTCATCTAAGGATATTCATACTCCAGGAGATAAACCAGATGTATTGGTCGCAATGAATCCTGCAGCTCTAAAAGTTCACCAAAAAGATCTTATTCCCGGTGGAACAATGATTGTTAATACTGATGCTTTTTCAAAAAAGAATTTAAATTTTGCTGGATATGAAACTAATCCCATCGAAGATGGCTCGCTTGATGATTATTTTACTGTAATCCCAATTGAAATGAATAAAATGGTTACTGCAGCATGTGAGGGGATGGATTTATCAGGGAAATTAGTTCTTCGAACAAAGAACTTTTTTGCATTGGGGGTTCTGTTTTACATGTACGATAGGCCAATGGATGCTACTGAAAAATGGTTGAAGAAAAAATTTGCTGGTAAAGATGCAATCATTGAAGCAAATACCAAGGCTATGAACGCAGGGTACAACTATGCTCATACTACAGAGCTTTTCACCACTAGGTTTAAAGTTGAAAAAGCATCCTTACCACCCGGAACTTATCGGAATATAAATGGTAACCATGCTACATCTCTTGGTCTGCTTGCCGCCTCAGAAAAATCAGGCTTGGGGCTGTTTTTAGGTAGCTACCCAATTACTCCTGCTAGTGATATTTTGCATACGCTCTCATCATGGAAACATTTCGGTGTGAAAACATTTCAAGCAGAAGATGAAATTGCTGGTATCACATCTGCAATAGGTGCGGCATATTCAGGGAGTTTAGCTGTTACAACCACCTCAGGGCCTGGAATTGCTCTGAAAGGAGAGGCGCTTGGTCTTGCAATTATGACAGAGTTACCACTTGTAGTCATTAATGTACAACGTGGCGGGCCAAGCACAGGTTTGCCAACCAAGACAGAGCAATCAGATCTCAACCAAGCTCTTTATGGAAGAAATGGTGAAGCTCCAATGCCGGTCATAGCTGCAGCAACTCCTGGTGACTGTTTTTACGCTGCCTATGAGGCTTGTCAAATTGCCGTTAAATATATGACACCTGTTATGTTACTTACCGACGGTTATTTAGCTAACGGATCCGAACCATGGAATATCCCTAATGTTAAAGATCTGGATCCAATAGATGTAAAGTTTGCAGACAAGCCAAACGCAGATGGTGATTTCTTGCCATATATGCGAGATGAAAAAACCTTCGCTCGTCCTTGGGCCATTCCTGGGACCCCTGGACTAGAACACAGGGTAGGTGGAATCGAAACTGCTGAAAATACAGGGCACGTTAGTTATGATCCAGAAAATCATCATAATATGTGTATGGCAAGGCAAGAGAAAGTAGATAGAGTTCAAAATCATATTCCCAAAACAGAAATTTTCGGGGATGCTAGGGGAGATTTACTTATATTGAGCTGGGGAGGCACTTATGGAGCTTGCAGATCTGCGTCTGAGACTTTACAAGAGGAAGGTAAAAAAGTCTCACACGTGCATGTTCGTTGGATTAGTCCTCTTCCCAAAGATTTAGGTGAAATTTTAATTAACTTTAAACATATTTTAGTCCCTGAAATAAATCTCGGTCAATTTCTTAGACTAATTAGATCTGAATATCTTGTTGATGCAAAAGGATTAAACTTGGTGAGAGGTAGGCCAATTGGTGCAGCAACTATTGTCGAAACTGTAAATAAAAAATTAGGATAGATTATGAGTGACACTCAAGCAACGCAGCTAACTAAAAAAGACTTTGTATCAGACCAAGCTGTTCGATGGTGCCCAGGATGCGGTGACTATGCAATTCTAGCACAAGCACAAAAGCAAATGCCAACCTTTGGGCGAAAACGTGAAGATATTGTTTTTGTTTCTGGAATAGGTTGTTCAAGCAGATTTCCATACTATATGAACACATACGGTTTTCATTCCATTCATGGTAGAGCACCGGCAATTGCTTCGGGTGTCAAAATTGCAAATCCGGATTTATCAGTTTGGATTGTCACTGGAGATGGAGATGGTCTTTCTATAGGTGGTAATCACTTCATGCATGCCCTAAGAAGAAATATGGATTTTAATATATTAATGTTCAATAACCGTATTTATGGTTTGACGAAAGGTCAATATTCACCAACATCTGAAGTCGGAAAGGTTACTAAGGCTACGCCATATGGATCAATTGACATACCCCTAAATCCCCCTTCTTTAGCATTAGGTGCGCAAGCTACTTTTGTAGCACGTACTATTGACCGCTGGCAAAAACATCTAGCTGAGATGATGGACAAAGCACATAACCATAACGGCGGTACGTTCATTGAAATTTATCAAAATTGCAACATTTTTAATGACGGCGCATTTGAAGATTATACTGGTTCAGAGAAATTAGATAATGTAATTGAATTAAAAAATGGTGAGCCAATGTTGTTTGCAAGAGGAACAAAAGGAATAAAGCTTGATGGGTCTACTGCAACAGTAGTGGATATGGAAAACACGAGTATGGACGATATACTTATCCATGATGAGACAAACTTAGATCTTGCACACATAATCGCAAACTGGACCTCTAATCCAAAACTACCTGAGCCAATAGGCGTAATTTATTCCATTGACAAGCCCACATATAATCAAGATATGGTTGATCAGATAAACTTCGCCAAAGAAAAGAAAGGATCCGGTAGTGTACAAGATTTACTCAATGCTGGAGATACCTGGAAAGTAGAGTAGATATGGGTACCCGCACTGAACAAGACAGTATTGGGTCGATTAAAGTACCTAGTAACAAATACTATGGTGCTCAAACACAAAGATCAATTGAAAATTTCAAGATTGGTAAAGAAATATTTCCCAGAGAATTTATTAGGGCATATGGAATCATAAAAAAAGCATCTGCTCAGGCCAACCATGAACTGGGTAGCTTGCGAGACGATATGCTTGAAGCAATTACTAAAGCATCCGATGATGTTATTTTTGGAAAACTTGACCAACATTTTCCACTTGTGGTTTGGCAAACTGGCAGTGGTACTCAGACCAATATGAACTTTAATGAGGTCATAGCTAATAAGGCAATTGAAATACTTGGTGGCGAAATAGGGTCCAAAACTCCTGTACATCCAAATGACCATGTCAATATGAGTCAATCAACAAATGATACTTTCCCCACTGCAATAAATATTGCTGCTGTTGAAGCTGTAAGTAACCAGTTGATTCCTGCGCTAACGGGTCTTAGAAATTCTCTTGATGAAAAGAGTAAAGAATTTGAATCAATAATTAAATTAGGTAGAACTCATTTACAAGATGCAACGCCTTTAAGTTTAGGTCAAGAATTTTCAGGTTTCGTGTCAGCCATAGATCATGGAATTACTCGTCTGCATAGTGCAATGACGCACTGTCAAGAATTAGCGATTGGTGGTACTGCGGTTGGTACAGGTATTAATTCTCTGGAGGGATTCTCTGAATCTGTAACTGAAAAAATAGCTATGTTGACTGGTATTCCATTTCGCACTGCAGAGAACAAATTTGAGGCACTAGGAGGTCAGGATAGCATTGTAGAACTTTCCGGCGCATTAAAAGTAATAGCAGGTTCTTTATTTAAGATAGCAAATGACATAAGATGGCTGGCAAGTGGGCCAAGAAGTGGAATCGGTGAAATAATACTTCCAGCAAATGAGCCAGGATCATCAATTATGCCGGGTAAAGTAAACCCAACACAATGCGAGGCGATGACCATGATATGTGCGCAGGTAATTGGTAATGATACTACAATTACTTTCGCTGGAGCATCAGGTAATTTTCAGTTGAATGTTTTTCGGCCTGTAATTGCTTACAACATCTTACAATCTATTCGTCTCTTAGCTGATGGATCTAACTCATTTGTAGGTAATGCAGTAATTGGAATCAAACCAAATCGTGAGCGTATTGATTACAATTTATATAATTCTTTGATGCTCGTAACAGCTTTGAATCCGCATATAGGCTATGATAAAGCGTCTCAAGTAGCAAAAAAAGCACACAGAGATAATTCAACACTTAGAGAGGCAATAATCTCATTAGGATATATGTCTGGCAAAGAATTTGATCTACTAGTAGATCCAAAAAAAATGATTAAGCCAAATAAAAAAAGTTGATTTGCTAAATTTCCTATCTTATCAATAATATTTTGATGTTTTTTTATTTAATTAAAATCAGATAAAATTTTATGTCTGAATCAAATGGCCAAATAAATCTCAAAAAAATCTTCATCCATTGTGTGATATTGATTCTTCTTGGTTTGATTGGAATCTTTATTCTAATAATAGTTTTATCTAGAAATTTACCCTCCTTAGAGCAGTTAGAGAACTATGATCCTGATTTGGTCACGCGTATATACTCGTCAGATGGTAAGGTTTTAAATGAGCTTTTTGTTCAAAAAAGAGTTTTTATCGAGCTCGATAGGATACCAGAACATATGCAAAATGCAGTAGTGGCTTCTGAAGATAGAAAGTTTTTCAGCCACTGGGGATTATCAATGAGAAGCATTGCAAGAGCTGTAATGATAAACACCCTATCCTTAAGCTATAGGCAGGGTTTTTCTACTCTTACTCAGCAGCTTGCGCGCAATCTGTATAAATCCGTCGGCTTTGAGGATAGCATTATGCGTAAAGTGAAGGAAATGATTACTGCCATCCAAATCGAGAGAACCTATACCAAAGAAGAAATAATTGAAATGTATTTAAATACAGTACACTTTGGTCACGGAACATATGGTGTTGAAGCTGCTACAAAACGGTTTTTTGGTAAAGAATCACAATATCTAACCGTTGATGAATCAGCAATGCTTGTAGGCCTATTACCTGCTCCTGCAAGTTATTCTCCAATACACCATTCTGATAGAGCAATACGACGAAGGAATACCGTTTTAAGGTTAATGCGTGATCAAGGATACATAACTACTGCTGAGTATCAAGAGAATAGAGCAAAAACACTAGATGCAGTACTGGATGTTCCAAATAGAGGAAGCGCACCTTACTTTACTGAATATGTTAGAAGAGTTTTGGAGAAAGAAGATACTGCTTTAGGTATCAATATATATAGAGATGGATTAAAAATTCATACAACTCTGGATTCCAGGCTTCAAAATATAGCAGAAGACGCAATGCTACAGACTGTGAGGGATGACCAAGCTCGCTTAAATAAACGTTTATATAAGGATAGGGAAGAATTTGAAGATTTGGCATACTTAACCTTATACGATGAAGATAGCATTAAGATGATGTTATCAGGTGAAGGTAAATTATACAAAGATCTCCGTGATAAGTTGTTAGTACAGTGTGCGTTTGTAGCCTTAGACCCTAATACAGGAGGAATACTGGCAATGGTTGGTGGAAGACCTGATTACCATGATCAATATAATCGTGCTGTCCAGGCGAGGCGGCAACCGGGATCTGTATTTAAACCCTTTGTCTATACAACTGCATTAGATAATGGATATCCAGTTACAGAGCAACTATTGAACCAGCCTGTTGTTTTAAACATCCAAAACATGGATGGCACATGGGTCAAATGGAAACCACAGAATTATGATGGAAGCACAGGAGGGCTCACAACATTTAGAGAAGGTTTAAGAAAATCAATGAACCTTATCTCAGTGAGGATGGTACAGCAAGACATTGCACCTGCTGAGCAGGTAAAGCAAACCGCAAAAAGAATGGGAATCAATACGGATATTAGAGCAGTAGATGCTATTGCCCTAGGTACGTCAGAGGTTTTGACAATTGAAATGGTGAGTGCATATTCTGCTTTATCAAACAAAGGCGTTTATTCTAAACCATTTGCAATTACCAAAATTGAAGATCGCTATGGGAATATAATAAAAGAATATTATCCAGACCGGAAAGAGGTCTTGAGCGAGGAAACTGCCTTTTTAATGACCAACCTAATGCAGACAGTAATGGATAGAGGTACAGGAGGTAGTGCTAGATGGAAATACAAATTTAATCGTCCTGCTGCTGGGAAAACTGGTACGACACAGGGTTGGAGTGATGCCTGGTTTGTTGGTTTTACTCCTCAAATAGCTGCGGGTTGCTGGTTTGGTGTAGATGATTTCAAAGTACCACTTGGTCCAGGACAGGATGGTAGTAGAGCTGCTCTTCCTGCTTGGGCTAAGTTCATGAAGGCAGCTCATGACACACTAAAATATCCTATAGTGAAATTTGACATGCCTAGTGGTATCCAATACAAGGAGATTTGTAATGTAACAAAAAAACTTCCTCTACCTGCATGTCCAGTCGAAAATGAAATTTTTAAAAAAGGAACTGAACCAACACAAAGTTGTAAAGTCCATAGAACAGGATAGGATGATTAGAGTATTAAATCAATCTTATTAGAACTTTTACCGATTATAGTAGTAGCTTCCAAAGATTTTTCCCAATCATCAAGCAAATTCTCATTTGAATTAAACATACGGAACATAGGTTCTGTGGGGTCCACTGTATCGCCTATTTTTTTTAAAAATTCAATACCTGCACTATAATCTATGTGATTAGAATTTTTATTTTTATCTTTGCTAATCTCAACTAAAATCCATCCAATCGATTCTGTATCCATTCTCGTTATGGTACCTTGCTTTGATGGATAAATAAATTTTTCATACTTTGGCTTATTTAATGAGTAAAAATTCTCTAAAACTCCTCCTTGGGATTTTACGGATTCATTGAAAGTCTGTAGAGCATTACCAGAATGAATAATTTCATTCTGAATAGCAATTGCATCATTTTTATTTTTCACTATTTTTGATTGGATAAGGAGCTTAGAGCCTAACTCTAAAGTAACTGCCATCAAGTCATCGGGTCCATTACCTTTTAGGCAATCTATTGCTTCAGCTATTTCACAAGATAGTCCAGCAAAGCGTCCAAGTGGTTGATTCATATTTGTGTAAACGACATCTGTTCTTATGTCAAATGCAGTCCCAATTTTGGTCATCCATTTGCCTAATTCATTAGCCTGTTTCTTAGTTTTCATGAATGCTCCGTTTCCAATTTTTATATCGAGAACCAATCCAGATATGCCTTCAGCAATTTTTTTGCTCATTATTGAGCCACAAATTAATGGAACTGAAGGTACTGTTCCTGTCTTGCTTCTTAATGAATATATTAATTTATCTGCGGGACAAATTTCTTTAGATTGCGCAATAATCGCATATCCATTATTAGTTACCCATTTTTTGAATGTACTCAAATCAGTATGTGATTGAAAACCAGGTATGGATTCTAATTTATCAATTGTTCCGCCAGTATATGCAAGACTACGACCGGCAATCATAGGTACCTTAATTCCTGCTGATGCCATGACTGGTGCAAGAATTAATGAAACTTTATCTCCCACACCACCTGTTGAATGTTTATCTCCAATTAGGTTTTTCGAATCATCAAAGTTTAGAACAGACCCTGAGTCAACCATAATATCAACTAAAGAAAAAGTTTCATCCTCATTCATTCCATTGAAGTATATTGCCATCAACATTGCAGACATTTCAGCATCTGAAACTCGTCCCAACACGTAGCCATTGAAAAAGGAATTAATTTCATCCTTATTAAGAATGATTCCATCACGTTTTTTTGATATCAAGTTAGCAGGAATCATACATGTTTACCTTTCATTAAAAGATAATATTGAAATAGGTGCTCGCTCTCTTATTGTTCGAAAAGTCAAATAGATAGATACTATGAAGAATACCGCATTAGGGGTCCACATTCCAACCTCAGGACTAACCTGATTTCTATCAGCTAATTCTTCACCGCCTATCAATAATACATAATAAAGAAGAAAGAAGCCTAGGCTAAGAGTCGTGCTGATTACAAAACCCCCTTTTTTTGCCATTACACCTAATGGCGCACCTAGCAAAACGAACAAGATACAAGCAAATGGAATTGAAAATTTCTTGTGTGCTTCAACAGTATATTTATTCATGCCACGTTGGTAACTTGAAATAAGACTAAATTCATTTTTCACTTGTCGTTCCAAGCTTCTCAGTTGACGTTCTTTCTTTTTCAATTCTTTAATTCCAAGAGATGCATTCGAAGTGATTGAATCTCTTGCTATCTCCACAATTTGCAACCCAGTTTCCAGGGAGGAGGGTATTGTGCTATCTCCAAGGGTTCTGTGAAATGCTCCTTTCAGTCTTGTTTTAACTACTGAAAGTTTCTTTTCATAATTAGTAACTTTTTTTAATATCATTGGAATGGTCATCTCTCTGTCAGTCCTATTTGACGAATCCCTCCTGTTTAACAAAATGTTATCTGCAGGAATCAATATTTTGTGGATATCGAAGACTATCCTACGATAATTTGAATAATCTTTATTTTCTATTTCATGTATTTCACCATCCTGAAGTGTAAGTAGAAAAGCATCGGAAAGAGTTGTAAGCGTTCCCGTTTTTGAGTGGATGCTAGTTTGAGATTTTCTTTTACCTTTAGAAAAAATCCTTACATCAGACATTATTTCTCCATTTTTACCACCAATAATCATACTATAGTCAGGCAGGTCATCAATGAAAACACCAGGCTCAATGTTCATGCCAGGTCGTTTCCTATATATATCACCAGCTAGTAATCTTGCATTAAAATTCATTTCAGGTAAAATAAAATTATTGAAAAAGATGAGGAGCATTGAAATTGTTACACCGAATAATAAAGGAGGTTTTATAATTGTAAGAAAACTAACTCCTGAAGACCTTAAAGCATTGATTTCATTATCCTCTGATAAGCGACCGAACGTCATCAGTGTGGATAATAGTATAGCCATAGGTACGGATAGTGCAATTATCCATGCTAAGTTTAGCATTAGGTATTCAAAAATTGTAATCAAATCTAATCCCTTGCCAAGAAAACGATCAATTGCTCTGAGCAAAAAGTTTATAAATAAAAGGAAAGTAATCACTAAAAGTGAAAAGATGAATGGCATGATCATTTCACGTATTAGGTATCTTGACAACAGTCTCATGGTTAAAATTACAATTATACAATTAAACTTTTTGTATCAAATAGAAATTTATTTAATCTTAAATTTCTTCAAATCTGTTAATAAGTACTTTAAGTTTTCGGGCTTTAAATCAACATATGTTGAGCTAAAGTTGTATGGTGGGTGTAGCTCAGCTGGTTAGAGCACCTGGTTGTGGCCCAGGAGGCCGTGGGTTCAA
>MDSZ01135173.1_pt1 | contig 94723 bp, 106 predicted proteins | sample 811201 | NCBI WGS metagenome assembly MDSZ01 (sample SAMN05326647, study PRJNA326480) | marine metagenome | isolation source: seawater | place: Indian Ocean: North | collected 2010
ACCATGATCCACGTGGCCAATTGTGCCGACGTTAACATGGGGTTTGGTACGCTCAAATTTACCTTTAGCCATAATATATTCCTTAAAAAATTACTCTTTAATAAAAAAACTACTCTGGTGCCCATGGCGGGAATCGGACCCGCGACCTCTCCCTTACCAAGGGAGTGCTCTACCACTGAGCCACATGGGCGATTCCTTTAATTCTGGAGCGGGCGATGGGAATCGAACCCACGAGATCAGTTTGGAAAACTGAGGTTTTACCATTAAACTACGCCCGCTTTACCCTCCGAATACCCATGTAAAATCTGTCTTACAGAATTAAATGGTGGAGGGGGTAGGATTCGAACCTACGTACTCAGAGAGAACGGATTTACAGTCCGTCGCCTTTAACCACTCGGCCACCCCTCCCAACCGAACCCGAAATTATCCATTTAAATTATTGAAATGTCAAACAAAAATAAGGGTTTATAAAGATTTTTTTGATAAAGATATGATTCTAAGTAAATGGTGCCGGATGTCGGATTCGAACTGACGACCTTCGCATTACAAGTGCGCTGCTCTACCAACTGAGCTAATCCGGCATTTGAAAGTACGATACTATAGCAATATTTTTAAAATAATAAAACAAAATTGTTAATCTAAATCTTGTACTAATGATTTTTGTATTTCAGGAGGCACGACTACTTCAGTTTTGAAGAGTGGATGGTCAATTCCAAAATAAATTGGAAGTCCAACTTTGGCTTGAGCATGCATATTTTTTGTTAATTCAAATCTCATAAAATGAACTGAGGCTGTTTTTTCGTTGTTATCTTGGGTTAAATCCTCATTTGAAATCGCAAAAACTTTTTCACTATCGTCAACTCTCACCCATACGGTCTTCTCAATTCCGATTAATAATGAAATAACTTATCTCATTGCTTTTTCAGCAGGTGTCATCGCCTCATCAAATAATGGACGATTAAATAATGAATCAGCATATTTCATTAATGGTTTTGCACTTGCTGGAAGTTTTATACCGTAGTGATCTAACCTCCAAAGTAATGGAGCCATTGCCACGTCAAGCATTGAATACTCATCATATAAAAGATATGGTTGCTTATTTAAGATAGGAACTAACTGAAGCAATCCTTCAGTAATGGTTTTAAGTGCTTTATTTTTTTTTGAAGTATCAGCTGCCTCCACGTCTGTCATGTGAATAAAAAGCTGATTTTCAAAATCCTTCAAAAAGAGCCTTGCACGAGCTCGCATGATCGGATCAGGCGGCATCAACTGTGGATGAGGAAATCTCTCATCAATATACTCATTAATAATATTAGGATCAGTAAGAACCAGATTACGTTCTATTAATACTGGGGAATCAACGTATGGGCTCAATGTGGTCAACTCATCTGGTTTATTGTCCATGTCAACATCGATCACCTCGAAATCCATACCTTTTTCAAATAAAACAATCCTACATCTATGACTCAGAGGATCAGTGGAATGCGAATAAAGCTTCATCATAATTATTTAATATCTTTCCAAAATTCTTTTTTTAAATTAATTACTAAGATCAATAAGATTAAAAGAAAACCAATGACATAGTAACCTATTTTATATCGAACCAATTTAGCTGGCTCTGACATAAAAACCATATAGTTCGTTGTATCCAACACGAACTGATCATATTCCTCAGCTGACAATAATCCGGACTTGGTTAATGTTAATTTGTTGTCTTCTAAGTTCTGAACGCCTTGTAACTCCCATAAGACATGAGGCATTGCTGCGTTTGAATAGACCAAGTTATTCCATCCAAGCTCTCTAGACTCATCTACATAAAATGTTCTTAAATAACTATATATCCAATCTTTACCTCTTGATCTTGCCGTAACCGTTAAATTGGGAGGATTAGCACCAAACCATTTTTTAGCTTCTGTGCTATCCATGTTGATATCCATCAACTCACCTGTTTTCTCTGCAGTGAAAAGTAAATTCTCCTTAATCACATCATCGCTCAGACCAATATCAGCTAGCCTGTTGTATCTCATGTAGTTAGCGCTGTGACAATTTAAACAATAATTGATGAAATTCCTCGCACCTCTTTGTAGGGATTGTTCATCGTCCAAATTTATTTTTGCATTATCCAAATGATATGAACCATCTGCTGAAAAAGAAATACCATTATGTAAACACATTACGAGGGAAATTAAAATTGCGATAAATTTTTTCATTTGTATGTTACTCTCTTAGGAACTTGTTTTGTCTTATCTTTTTTACTATACCAAGGCATTAAAACAAAGAAAGCAAAGTAGATGACAGTGAAAATTCTAGCAACAAATGTTGCCCAATCTAGCCCACCTAGAAGAGGAATAAAATTCGGCATTTGTCCCCACACATTTGATGGAACGGTTCCAAGATAACCGAGTACTAAAAAACTAGTGACAAAAGCAATAATCCACTTTTTATATAAACTTCCTTTATACCTGATGGACTTTACTTTACTTTTATCCAACCAAGGAACAAGGAATAGGATCAGAACTGCAGCACCCATCGCAGCGACTCCCGGAAATTGGCTATTCAGAATAGGAGGAACAGCACGTAAAATTGAATAGAATGGAGTAAAATACCATACCGGAGCTATGTGAGCCGGTGTCACAAGCGGGTCAGCTGGAACAAAGTTATTATGTTCTAAAAAGTATCCGCCAACCTCAGGCATAAAAAATATAATCGAAGCAAAGACAATCAAAAATACAGTAAGGCCAATTAAATCTTTAACTGTATAGTAAGGATGAAATGGTATGCCATCTAGCGGAATACCCGTCTTCTTGTCTCTGTTTTCTTTGATCTCGATACCGTCAGGATTATTCGAACCTACTGAATGTAATGCCGCTAAATGAAGAAAAATAAGGCCGGCTAATGCAAGCGGGAGTGCAATCACATGAAAAGCAAAAAATCTGTTAAGAGTAGCATCTGAAACGAGATAGTCACCCCTAACCCATTCTGCTAAATCTGGACCAATAAAAGGAACCGTAGCAAATAGATTAACAATTACCTGAGCTCCCCAATATGACATCTGACCCCAAGGAAGTAAATACCCAAAGAACGCCTCTGCCATAAGTAACAGAAAGATTAGCACTCCAAATATCCATAACAATTCACGCGGTTGTTTATATGATCCATAAATAAGCGCCCTGAACATATGCATGTAAATTACAACAAAAAATAATGATGCTCCTGTCGAATGCATATAACGAATAACCCACCCAAACGACACATCTCTCATAATGTATTCCACCGAAGCAAATGCATGAAGCGCATCTGGTTTGTAGTGCATGGTAAGGAAAATTCCTGTCAAAATTTGTACAACAAATAAGATGATAGCCAACGCTCCAAAGAAATATAGGAAGTTGAAATTTTTAGGTGCGTAGTATTGAGTTAAATGATTTTTAATAAAAGATGAAACGGGTAGTCTCTGATCAACCCAGCTCATAAATCCATTATTTTTTTTCATTATGTTTCATCCTTTGAATCTTCACCAATCAATATGGTATTTTCACCAATATATTTATGTGGAGGGACTACCAAGTTTGTAGGTGCAGGCGAACCTTTATAAACTCTTCCTGCAAGATCAAATTTTGATCCATGACAAGGGCAGAAAAAGCCGCCAGTCCAATCATCCCCCATGTCACCTTTTGGATCTATTTTGGCCGATGGTGAACAACCAAGATGGGTACATATACCAACTACAACTAACATATCAGACTTAATCGAACGCGTAGCATTCTGACAATACTTAGGCTGTTGTGAGGTCACTTTAAGATCTGGATCTGCAAGGTTTTTATCTAACTTTGGAAGTGATTTGATCATCTCATCTGTTCTATTAAGTACCCAAACAGGCTGACCTCTCCACTCCGTTGTAATTAACTCACCTTTTTTAATTTTTGAGGTATCCACCTCTACAGAAGCTCCAGCAGCCTTAGCTTTTTCACTTGGAGTCATGCTTGAGACAAATGGAATTCCAGCTGCTGCTACACCCAAGCCACCTGTAAGGGCAGTAGCGGTTAACAAAAATTTTCTTCGGTCTTTGTCAAAACCTTTATCTTTTTTAGACATTAATTTCCTTTTGAGAAATGTAAATTGAAAATCGAGTTGGTATTATACAAAATTTGACTCACTAAATTCAACCAGTATGTGAACATGGTTTATTTTGATATGACTTTAGATAAGATCAGACCTAATTCAAATAATAAAATCATTGGAAGTGCTAAAAATATTTGTGATAACACATCTGGTGGCGTAAGAATCGCAGCAAGAATAAATGAAAAAACATATAAGTACGGTCGCGCTTTCTTTATTTTTGAAATATCAAGAACTTTCAGCTTAACCAAAAAAATTACAAGGACAGGTATTTGAAAAGCTATCGTAAATGCAAAGATTAAATTTACCAGGAGTTCTAGATAAAAATTAATGTCAATTTTTAAATTTAACCCATCAGGGGCAAAGCTCATAAAAAAATTAATGATTTCGGGAAATATGACATAAAAACAAAATACAAAAGCTATAAAAATTAAAACAGTACTAATTAAAAATATTTTTTTTGCAAAACTTTTTTCTCCTTCATACAAACCCGGCTTAATAAAAAACCACAACTCGGTAATCAAATATGGGAAGGTTAAATAAAACGCTGACAAAAAAGAAAGCTTCATGGGAACAATAAAAGTAGATAAAAGTTGAGTGGCAATTATCTCACCGCCAAAAAGGTTAATACCTTTTAGTAAAGGATCAGAAAAAAAATTATATAAAACTTGGTGGTTGTAAAAAAATAGAGAAAATAATACTGAAAAAACAATAATTACTCTTAACAGGAGTTTTTTAAAAATAAAAAAATGATCAAGAAAACTAAATTTATTTTTCATTCTTTGAAAAGATTTCTTTTTCAATTTTTTTTAACTTCTTAAATGTCTCCTCACGGAAAATTTCCTCTTTGACATTAAAAAATAGATGGTTAATTTTTTTAAATATTGTTCCGAGGTAATGAGAAATTTTTGGAATATTTTTTGGATTTACGAACAATACAAAAACAACGACAACAAGAATAAATTCAGAAAAAGATATATCAAACATTATTTATCTTTTTTATCCGACTTGTCAGACATTCCCTTTTTGAAATTTTTTATGGCAGCCCCAAGATCCTTACCAATATTTTTTAATCTTCCAGCACCAAATATAATCAATACAACCACTAAAATAATTAATAATTCTTTAAAACCGGGCATTCTCAATCTCCTTATATTTTTTTGAGTTGACTGCTACCACCATATACATGGAAATGGATGTGAAACACTTCCTGACCTCCACTAGCGCCAGAATTAATCATCGTTCTAAAACCTTCCAAACTACTCTCTTTTGCAAGCTTAGTTCCAAGCATCAGCATTCTTCCAAAAATTTCTGAATCCACTCCGTCTTTTTCAGCAGAGATTAGATTTTCAATATGTTGTTTGGGAATGATTAGGATATGGACTTTATCAATGGGATTAATATCATTAAATGCCAAAAATTCATCATCTTCATATACGATGGTTGCTGGAAGTTCTTTATTAACGATTTTGCAAAAAATACATGAACTCATCACTTATTCCTGCTTGCTTTTTCCTCTAATCCAGACATGCCAGATCTTCTATCAAGCTCACTGATTACCTCTTTTAAACTAACTGATTTTTCTGATAACAAAACGAGAAGGTGATAAAGAACATCAGCCGTTTCATTAATCACGTTTTTTTTATTATCTTGATTAGAGGCTATAATTAGTTCAACTGATTCCTCGCCAAATTTTTTCTGAATTTCTTCAATTCCTTGAGAAAATAATTTTGCTGTATAAGATAATGACGGGTCGCTATCTTTTTTACTTTCTATTAATTGTTGTAATTGTTCCAACTCGCTCATGACTTTATTTCTTATAAATTAATTTTGGGTCTTTCAATACTTCTTCAATAATATTTATTGTATCTCCATTATCAGCAATTTCATTATAAAAACATGAATTCCTTCCCGTATGACATGATATGCCACTCTTTACATTTACCTTAACGAGTAATGAATCAAAGTCACAGTCTACAAGAATACTCACCACGTCATGAAAATTACCTGACTCTTCCCCTTTGAGCCATATCTTATTCCTTGATCGGGAATAAAAATAACACCTTTTAGTTTCAATAGTCTTAGATAAAGCTTCTTTATTCATCCAAGCCATCATGACAACTTTCATCGTATTGTTATCCTGAAGTATGGCGGGAATCAAACCCTGATCATTCCATTTTATTTGATCAAAAACATTCATCATCTAACCTCAACCTTTTTGTGGCGCATATGATTTTTGGCTTCCGTTATAGTGTATTCACCAAAATGAAATATGCTAGCTGCTAAAACTGCATCCGCTTTACCATCTATTATGCCATCAACGAGATGATCTAAATTACCTACACCACCAGAGGCAACAATTGGGACATCCACTTCTGATGAAATGGCCGCATTCAATTCATTGTCAAAACCAGATTTTGTTCCATCTTTATCCATACTGGTGATTAATAACTCCCCCGCACCTCTTCTCACCATCTCTTTTGCCCAAGAAATAGCATTTAGTCCTGTTGGGTTTCGTCCTCCGTAAGTAAAAATCTCCCAGTCGTTTCCAGTTTTTTTTGCATCGATGGCAACAACAATACATTGAGAACCGAACCTATCCGCAGCATTGGATACAAGTGATGGGTTGTTAATAGCTGATGTGTTAATACTGACCTTATCTGCTCCCGCATTTAAAAGTCTCCTTACATCATTTACAGTCCTGACCCCTCCGCCAACTGTAAGAGGAATAAATACCTGCTCGGCAACACGCTCAATAATACCCAAAATCAAATCTCTATTATCTGAGCTTGCAGTGATATCAAGAAATGTTAATTCATCAGCGCCTTGGTCGTTGTATTTTTTTGCGATTTCTACCGGATCACCAGCATCAATCAAGTCGACAAAATTAACACCTTTTACAACTCGGCCATTAGTAACATCAAGACAAGGAATAATTCTTTTCGCTAGCAATATTTTATCCCGTCAGTTGTTCGGCCAGTTTATTAGCCTCACTAAAATCAAGGGTCCCTTCGTATATTGACCTTCCGGCGATCACCCCTTTTATTCCAACATTAGCCACTGCACATAAATCTTCGATATCTTTGATGTTTGATAATCCTCCGCTAGCGATTATTGGGACGTTTCCTCGCTCAGCTAACTCAACTGTTGCTTCAATATTGATCCCCTCTAACATACCATCCCGTCCAATATCTGTATAAATTATAGAGGCCACTCCATAACTCTCAAATTTTTCAGCCATCTCAAATACCGTATGGCCTGTCATTTTTGCCCATCCGTTAATTGCCACCTCACTATTTTTTGCATCCAATCCAACAATAATTTGACCTGGAAATGCAAAGCATGCCTCATGCAAAAAACCTGGGTTAGTTATTGCTGCTGTACCGATAATGACTGAATCAATTCCTGCATTAATTAAATACTCTACGGTATCTAAATTTCTGATGCCACCACCAAGTTGAATGGGGACTTCTCCCATTTCTTGTATCACCTCACGAATTACTGGTAAATTTTTTTGTTGGCCCGCAAAAGCTCCATCTAAGTCAACTAGATGCAATCTTTTGGCACCCTTTGATTTCCAGTGGGCAGCCATTTCTGATGGATGTTCTGAAAATATGGTTGCCTGATCCATTAGGCCCTGTTTAAGGCGAACACACTTTCCTTCTTTTAGATCAATCGCAGGAATTACTTGCATAATTTAAACTTTCCATCTTGTAAAATTTTGTAATAATTGTAGCCCAGCCTGAGAGCTTTTTTCTGGATGAAATTGAACTGCAAAAATATTATCTTTACTGACAGCGCAACAAAAGGGCTTCTCATAAACACATTCCCCAGCCACAAGGTCTCTGATTTGAGGCTGAACGTAATAACTGTGGACAAAATAAAATCTCTCGTTATTAGGAATACCATTCCACATAAAATGATTTTTATGGCGATGGACCTCATTCCAACCCATGTGAGGAACTTTGTTGAAATGATTTTTAGGTTTAAATTTCAGGACTCTCCCATCAATAATACCTAACCCCTTAATATTTCCCTCCTCAGAAAAATTATTTAACATTTGCAAACCGATACATATTCCCAAAAATGGCTTATTTCTTGCCGCATCAATGACCGATTCAGTTAAATTTCTCTCTGATAGCTCCCTCACACAATCAGGCATCGCTCCTTGTCCAGGGAATACCACCTTATCCGCTGCTTGTATTAATTTTGAATCAGAAGTAACTAAAATCTTTTGATTAGGCGATACTTTTTTAAATGCATTAAAAACAGATCTAAGATTACCCATCCCATAATCAACAATTGCAATCATTGATCTTGCTATAAAGCCCCTTTTGTTGAAGGAAGTTTATCGGCCTGTCTTGGGTCAATAGTGAGAGACATTCTTAAGGCTCGAGCGAATGCTTTAAAGATTGTTTCTACTTGATGATGAGCATTATCCCCTCTTAGATTATCAATATGTAAGGTAATTAACGCGTGATTGACAAAGCCTTGAAAGAATTCATATATCAAGTCAACATCAAATTCCCCAATCAATGCTCTTTTGAAATTAGCGTTTAATTCGAGGCCTGGTCTGCCTGAAATGTCCACCACAACTCTGGACAGCGCTTCATCCAGTGGTGTATAACAGTGACCATATCGAGTAATGCCTTTTTTATCCCCAACTGCCTTGGCAAAAGCTTGTCCCAAAGTAATGCCGATATCTTCAACTGTATGGTGCGCATCAATATGTAAATCGCCCTTTGCCTGTACCTCAAGATCAATTAATCCATGACGGGCTATTTGATCAAGCATATGATCCAAAAAACCAATGCCAGTATCTAATTTGGAAATACCTGTGCCGTCTAAATTCAAATTAATTTTGATTTGCGTTTCTTTTGTATTGCGCTCTACTGAAGAATTTCTACTCATAATGTCTCGTAATTATTTTTTATCAAATTTTAACTTATATTAAACAAATTATTTCACTGGTTTATTATTTTTTTTAGCTCATCAACAAATAAATCCATTTGCTGATCAGTTCCTATTGTAATTCTTAAAAAATTTTTCAATTTTTCAGGTTGATTAAAATATCTTACCAAAATACCTATATCTCTTAATTGGGAATAAATTGTATTTGCGGATAATAGCGATGGTGGTTGAGCAAAAATAAAATTACCGCCAGATGGTAATACAGAAAATTGAAGATTTTTTAACGCCTTAATAAAACGATTTCTTGTTTCAATAATTTTTTTACATGTTTCATTAAAATAATTATCTTCCTGAAAAGATGTAACGGATGCTTTTTGGGCAATTCTATCCAGTGGGTAAGAATTAAAACTATTTTTTATTCTTATTAATCCATCAATTAAAGTTGTATCCCCGATTGCATAACCAACTCTTAATCCTGCCAGAGATCTCGATTTTGACATAGACCTAGTCACCATTAAATTTTTATATTTTTTCACCAAATTCACAGAGGAGTCAGTTCCAAAATCAACATAAGCCTCATCTACCACAATAATTGATGATGGATTATCTTGCAGAAAATCTTCTATTTTTTTTCCGGGAATTGGAATACCTGTTGGTGCATTAGGATTTGGAAAAATGACTGCTGAATCTTCGTGATGATAAAATGATAAATCTATTTCAAAATCATTATTTAATGGAATTTGTTGGTAACTAATGTCAAATAATTTGGCATATACCGGGTAAAAGCTGTAAGTGATATCAGGAAACAGTAAGTTTTTTTTATTTTTAAAAAAACCATAAAAGATAAAAGCCAAAATTTCGTCAGAACCGTTGCCAACAAATACATTTGATATATCAACATCATGGTATGTTGCAATTGTACTTCTTAAAATATTGGATTCAGGATCTGGGTATAGATTTATTCGATCTGCTCCATGATTTTGGATCTCTTCAATAACTTTCGGTGCTGGTGGGTATGGATTTTCATTTGTGTTTAATTTTAATCTTATCTCACCCTGGGGCTGCTCACCTGGGATATAGGGATCCAAATCTTCAACAAATTGGCTCCAGAATTTACTCATCAGCCTTAACTCTGTAATCAGCTGATCTAGCATGAGCGAATAAGCCCTCACCTTCAGCCATCACTGACGCAATTTTCCCAAGTCTTGTTGCCCCTCTCACAGACAAATTAATGATGCTAGATCTTTTTTGAAAATCATACACACCTAATGGAGAAGAAAATCTTGCCGTTCTCGAGGTAGGTAATACATGATTCGGTCCAGCACAATAATCTCCAACAGACTCACATGTATTTGTTCCCATAAAAATAGCGCCTGCATGATTAATATTTGTTAATAGTGATTCAGGGTCTTGTACAGATAATTCTAGGTGTTCTGGTGAAATGTAGTTAGATACCACGGTTGCTTCATGTAAATTATCAACCTGTATAAACAATCCCCTATTTTGTAATGAAGTGGAGATAATCTCTTTTCTTGGCATTGTATCTATCAGTTTATTAATACTGAGCATCACTTTTTCAAAGACACTGGGGTCCGATGATATGAGGATTGCTTGAGCTAACTCGTCATGTTCGGCCTGAGAAAATAGATCCATCGCCAACCAGTCTGGATCAGTCTTTCCATCGGTAATGACTAAAATTTCTGAAGGGCCAGCAATCATATCGATACCTACGGTTCCAAAAACTACTCTCTTGGCCTCTGCAACATAAGCATTCCCTGGGCCAACGATTTTGTCAACTTGGGGAATTATGTTCGTTCCATAAGCAAGCGCAGCAACAGCTTGAGCGCCACCAATAGTGAATACTCGGTCCACATTAGCTACATATGCAGCTGCTAAAACTAATGCATTTCTCTCACCATTAGGTGTTGGTACAACCATAATAAGATTTTTTACACCTGCAACCTTTGCCGGAATTGCATTCATTAAAACTGAAGATGGGTACGATGCTTTTCCACCAGGGACATATAATCCAACAGAATCCAAAGCTGTAATTTTCTGACCAAGAACGGTCCCATCCTCTTCTTTGTAGCTCCATGAGTCTTGCAGTTGTTTTTCGTGATAATTTTTAATTCTTTGTGCAGATTCATTAAGCGCATTTTGTGTTAAGGTGTCTAATGAATCATAAGCTTCTTTTAGAGTACTGCTTGGGAGCTCTAGATCGCTTGGATTGACTAAATCTACTTTATCAAATTTTTTTGTAAACTCTAAAAGTGCATGATCACCATTAACTTTTACAGCTTGAACGATATCTTTTACCGTTTGTTGTATCTGGCTATTATCTTCTTCATCAAAAGATAATAAATTCTCCAAAGACTTATAAAAGTTACTATCGGCTAGCTTTAAGGTTTTAATTTTCATTTGACACTATTTTTAATTGCATTAATGATTGGTTCTATTTCATCAAATTTTAACTTTAATGATGCTTTGTTAACGATAAGCTGGGATGAAATATCAGAAATTTTTTCATAATCAACTAAATTATTTGCTTTTAGGGTCTGGCCTGAGCTGACTAAATCAACAATCAAATCACTCATTGAAACGAGAGGTGCTAGTTCCATGGACCCGTAAAGTTTAATAACATCGATATGAATTCCCTTTTGAGCAAAAAATTCTTTAGTAATTTTTGTATATTTAGTTGCCACTTTTAATCTTGACTTTTGTTGCATCGCTTTTTGATAATCATAACTCTTTGGTCCGGCAACCATCATTTTACATTTGGCAATTTTAAGGTCACAAATTTGATAGAGATTAGCAGAATCAAACTCATCCAAAACATCTTTTCCGGCAATGCCAATGTCCGCTCCACCACATTCCACATATGTTGGCACGTCGGATGCTCGAACAATTAATAATCGAATGTTCTTATTATTTGTATTTAGGATTAATTTTCTGGATGTTTCCGGATTCTCTTTACACTCTATTCCGGTCCCTTGAAGGAGGGGAAGTGTCTCTTGAAATATTCTTCCTTTAGATAATGCAATTGTTAACATTTAACTCAATCTTTCAACTTTAGCGCCAAGCTTATTTAATTTTTCCTCAATTCTCTCATAACCTCGGTCCAAGTGGTAGATCCGCTCAATAATTGTCTCCCCTTTGGCCGCTAAACCAGCAATCACAAGTGAGGCTGATGCTCTTAAGTCAGTCGCCATTACATTAGCTCCATCAATGGCTTGAACACCCTTCACAAAAGAAGTGTTTCCTTTAACATCGATATTTGCTCCCATTCTTACCAACTCTTGAACATGCATAAATCGATTTTCAAATATTGTTTCAGTAATTTCTGATGGACCATCTGCAAGAACATTGATTGCCATGAACTGAGCCTGCATGTCAGTTGGAAAAAGTGGATAAACGCCCGTTCTGATATTCACTGGTTTTATTAGCTGATTTTCTTTTTTAATCGTGATCTCTGTCAATGCCTCAATTACATCAGCACCTGTTTGTTTAATCTTTTCCATAATAGATTCCATTTTACGAGGATCAACATTTTTTAATTTTACTTCACCACCACTGACAACAGCAGCAGCCATATACGTCCCCGCTTCAATTCGATCAAACATTACTCTAAATTGGGATCCATTCAATGCAGCGACGCCCTCAATTTCAATGACATCAGTTCCTAATCCTTTGATTTTGGCGCCCATACTGATTAAAAGATTACCCAGATCTTCCACCTCAGGTTCCCTTGCTGCATTCTCAATGAATGTTTTCCCTTCTGCCAAGGTTGCTGCCATCATTATATTTTCAGTGCCCGTTACACTCACTTGATCCATAAAGATTTTTGTACCAATAAGTTTTTTATTAGGCAGATGTTCTGTGCTCGCATTAATATATCCATTATGAATAGAAATATTAGCTCCCATTTTTTCTAACGCTTGAATATGCAAATCTACGGGACGTGCACCAATTGAACAACCACCCGGCAAAGAGACATGAGCTCGGCCAAACCTTGACAATAGGGGGCCCAAAACCAGAATAGACGCGCGCATGGTTTTAACTAAATCATACGGTGCCTCAGTTTTGAAAATATTGTTAGCTATTAATGATACATTTCCGTCAGAGTAATCAATACTAACTCCTAAGAACTGTAATAATCTAATGGTTGTATCTATATCTTTTAGCTTTGGTACATTTGAAATATCAACCTGATCAGAAGTTAATATGGAAGCAATTAAAATGGGTAAGGCAGCATTTTTAGCCCCAGATATTTCTACCTCACCATAAAGTGGAATCCCTCCGGCTATTTTTAACTTATCCAACTTGTTCCAACAGCTGTTTCAACTCACCAGATTCAAACATTTCTCTCATAATGTCCGCGCCGCCGATAAACTCTCCATTAAAATAAAGTTGAGGTATGGTTGGCCAGTTAGAGAACACCTTTATGCCCTCCCTAATTTCATTGTCATCCAAGACATTATTGGTCGTATACTCCACACCAACATGATCAAGAATCTGACAAGCCATTCCTGAAAAACCACACTGGGGAAACTTTCGATCCCCTTTCATAAACAACATCACTTTGTTTTCATCAATCATGCTTTTTATTTTTTCTTGAGCACTCATTTGCTTATTCTCCTTTAATTTGATCCCATTCAGAAAGATCGTACAGTTTTAGTGATAACGCGTGTATCTTTTCGTTCATTAAATCTCCGAGAGATTGATATACCAACTGATGTCTCTGCACCCGGTTTAAATTTAAAAACTCATTGCTAATAATTAGTGCTTCAAAATGAGCTCCATCATCACCCATAACATCTATATGGTGACAATCAATACCTTTTTCAATTACTTTTTTTATTTCATCTTTATGCATGACTATCCTCTTAATTTATATCCTGTTTTTAAAAGACGGATTGATAAACTGGCCAGTATGATAAAAAAAGTAAGCACTATCCCCATACTTATATATGGTGAGATGTCGGATTGGCCAAAAAATCCATAGCGAAAACCATCAATCATATAGAAAAATGGATTAAATTTAGATATGCTTTGCCATACTGGGGGCAGTGAATGGATCGAGTAAAAAACACCTGATAAAAACGATAATGGCATAATTACAAAATTCTGAAAGGCTGCCATTTGATCGAATCTGTCAGCCCAAATCCCAGCCAAAATACCAAATGTCCCAAGCAATGCCCCACCTAAAATTGAAAATGAAACAATAAACCATGGATGCATTAGTGGTAAATCAATGTAAATTATCGCTAGTAAATAAATCGCAAGGCCAACAAATAATCCTCTAACGATTGACGCAATCAAGAAGGCAATGAAAAATTGGATGTAAGTTAATGGGGTTAAAAGAATGAATACAATATTTCCCATTACTTTTGACTGCACTAGGCTTGAAGAACTATTTGCAAATGCATTTTGCAATAATGACATCATGATTAAACCTGGAATCAAAAAAGCGCTGTATGGAACTCCTTCATATACCTCTGTCCTGCTATCAAGAACATGAGAAAAAATCAGCAAATATAAGATTCCAGTTATGACTGGAGCAGCAACTGTTTGAAAGATAACTCGCCAAAATCTCAACAACTCTTTTTTTAAAAGAGTCCATGTGCCTTTTAATTGTATTTTCCAGTTAATCATTTTTTGTAATTTGTAAAAATACCTTTTCTAAGTCAGGCTCAGTAGTTTGTATATCAAAGAAATTGACTTTATTCTTTTTCAATAGCGTAATTATGCTATTTAATTCAGCTATTTTTTCTAATGTAATAGTGAGCATTTCATCCTCGATTAATACATCAAACCCTTTTAGGGTTTTTAAGATTTTTCCTTTATCTTTTTTATCAATTTTAATATTTAAATTTTTGGATGAATTATTTCGGATTAATTTTTTTGTATTATCTAATGCCACTAATTTGCCATGATTGACCATTGCTATTCGTCCACATAAATTTTCAGCTTCCTCGAGATAATGGGTTGTCAAAACAATGGTGTGGCCTTTCGAATTCAATTCCTTCATAAATTCCCAAAGTCTTTGTCGCAATTCAACATCCACACCCGCAGTAGGTTCGTCTAAAACAATAATTGGGGGACGATGAGCTAAAGCTTGAGCAATCAGGGCTCTTCTTTTCATTCCGCCTGACAACTTTCTCATATTTGTCGAAGCTTTGTCTTGAAGGTCTAATTTTTCCAGGACCTCATCAATCCAATCATAATTCTCTTTACCTTTACCAAAATATCCAGCTTGAAATCTCAACATTTCACGTACATTAAAAAATGGGTCAAACACTAATTCTTGAGGAACAATTCCAAGAGAATGCCTGGATTCTTGATACTGCTTTTCTACATCGAAACCCATTGCCTTTATTGTTCCAGATGTTGGCTTAACAATGCCTGCCAACATATTAATTAGGGTTGATTTTCCTGCGCCATTTGGACCTAGGAGACCAAAAAACTCGCCTTGCTCGATCGACAAATTTATCCCCTTTACGGCTTCAAAAGAACCATAGGTTTTTTTTATGTTTTTAAAAACAATTGCTTTTTTCATTATTTTTTTTAAGAGTTACTTCAGATAATTCTCGACCCCGTATAATGAGGCAAGATTCAGTAAATTTTTTGGTATTTTATCAAGCTTTACAGATTGATTTGATAAATTAGCTTTTCTCTTTATTTCAAAAATAAAACTTAATAGCGAGGTGTCGATATTTTTTAATTTTGAAAAATCTAAGGTGATCGGCTGGCTAATTGAAATTTGATTTAATTGATCAATGTGATCAGGAATCTCTGCAAAGGTGTAGTCACCTGTGAACACCCATTTGTTTTGACTAATTTCCATTAGTCTCCTTTGCTATTTTTTTCAGCTAGTTTTGTAATTAATGAATCGATTCCATTATTTTTTATTTCACTAGCAAACTGAGATCTGTAGTTAGTAACCAAACTTACTCCCTCGATCACAATATCAAATACTTTCCATTCATCATCCTTCTTAGCCAAGGTGTAATCCACAGAGATGGGTTGTGCTCCATCTTGAATAATCTGGGTTTTGACAGTTGCTTGTTTATCAGTCGGTTCCATTCTCATTGGTTTGAAGTCAATTTCTTGGTCTTTATATTTTCCTAATGCAACTGCATACGTTCTGAGCAACATGGTTTTAAATTCCGATTTAAATTGTTGCTGTTGATCCTCATTAATTTTTCTCCATGTTTTTCCTAGGACAAGCATAGAGATTCGGTCTAAATCAAAATTCGGTAGAATTTTCTCTTCAGCTAATTTATAAATCTTTTCTTTATCTTGTTGTATCGAGTCATCTGCTTTTAAAACAGTCAAAACGTCATCCGCTGTTTTATGAACTAATTCTAAAGGGCCATCAGCTGCAATTGAAAAGGATGAAATTGAGACAAAAAAACCTAAAATAAGTAATTTAAACAACCTCATTTAATCTTCCTCCTTAGATGCCTGATTATACAAGAACTGGCTGATGAGCTTTTCCAGAACAACGGCGTCTTGAGTTTGGGTAATTTTGTCATTAGCCTCTAGATTATCTGGATCACCCCCTGCTTCAAGCCCTATGTACTGCTCCCCCAAAAGGCCTGCAGTATAAATATTAGCAAACGTATCCTTTGGAAAAACATACCTCTCATCAATACTCATGGTAACAATCGCTTCATAAATTTTTGTATCAAACACAATTGAATCCACTCGACCGACCACTACCCCAGCAGATTTAACTGGTGCTCTTGGCTTTAATCCTCCAATGTTTTCAAAATTTGCTGTGACATAGTATGTGGTCTTAATGTCATTAGATGTTAAGTTACCAACTTTCATTGCCAGGCCCATTAAGGCAATAAGCCCAAGTGCAACAAATATTCCGACCCATGCATCTAACTTAATTCTATCCATAAAAATCTCCCAACCTATACTGTTAGCATAAATGAAGTTAACACAAAATCCAATCCAAGAACGGCTAATGATGATGTCACAACGGTTCTGGTTGTTGCACGACTCACGCCTTCAGCAGTGGGTGGTGCGTCATAACCTTCAAAGAGAGCAATAATGGTACAAGCAATTCCAAAAACCACGCTCTTAATAAATCCGTTCACAATATCATAATTAAAGTCGACATTAGCTTGCATTTGGGACCAAAATGCTCCCTCATCCACGCCAATCAGTGGGACCGCAACAACATATCCACCTAAAACACCCACCATCGAAAAAATTGATGCTAGTAGTGGCATCGTAATAATACCTGCCCAAAAACGCGGCGCCACAATTCTAGCCACCGGACTAACGGCCATCATCTCCATTGCCGATAATTGCTCAGTCGCCTTCATTAATCCAATCTCGGCAGTAATCGCAGTTCCAGCGCGGCCAGCAAAAAGTAAGGCAGTCACCACAGGGCCTAATTCTCTCACAAGCGCTAAAGCCACCAAAACTCCAATGGCCTCAGAGGATCCATATTTTTGTAATGTGTAATACCCTTGAAGGCCCAATACCATGCCAACAAAAAATGCGGACACGACAATAATGACCAAGGATAAAACACCGGTGAAATAAATTTCTCTAATTGTGAGATTAAATCTTTTAAAACTGTCAGATGAATAACTGATAATGCTAAAAAATAATCGAGTCGCTGCGCCTAATCGCGTTATTTTCGATCTAATGGTGCCACCAATTTTTTCAAAAAAATCTAACATCTTATAACCTTAGATCCTGTGAATAGTCATTGGCTTGATAATGAAATGGGACTGGGCCATCTTTTTGCGAATGGACAAATTGTTTTACAAAAGGAAGTTGAGATTTTTTAAGATCACTTGGCGATCCTTCAGCGGCAACAATTCCATCAGCAATAAAATAAATATAATCGGCAAATGCAAAAGTCTCAGTGACATCATGAGTCACAATAATCGACGTAGCTCCCAAGGCATCATTCAAAGTTCTAATTAAATCGCAGATAACGCCCATCGATATAGGATCAAGTCCAGCAAAGGGCTCGTCATACATAATGATATCCGGGTCTAATGCAACAGCTCTGGCAAGAGCAACCCTTCTCGCCATACCTCCAGAAAGTTCTGTCGGCATCAATTGATTTGCTCCGCGAAGCCCAACCGCATTCAGCTTCATCAGGACCAAATCTTTAATAATCTCTTCACTTAAGTTTGTGTGCTCCCTAATCGGAAACGCTACATTTTCAAAAACACTTAGGTCACTAAAAAGGGCTCCGTGTTGGAATAACATTCCCATTTTTCGTCTCAGCTCATAAATGCCTTTTCGACCTTGTTTATGAACTATCTGTCCATCTACTTCAACATATCCTGATGATGGTTTGATTTGACCTCCAATTAACCTCAATATTGTAGTTTTACCACAGCCACTTCCACCCATAATGGCAACAACTTTGCCACGATGGAAGTTCATATTAATTTTCTTATGGATTTGTCTTTCGGCATACCCGAAAGCGAGATCTTTAATTGAGACGATTAAATCCTTTTGCATAGTAAGGATATTTTACATGATTTTAAAGTTGAAAACTTATGGGCCTAAAGCTCACCGTATGAATGAAGTCCTGACAGGAAGAGATTGACCCCAATGAAAGCAAACGTTGTTATGAGCAGTCCGATCACAGACCACCATGCTAATATGTCCCCACGGAGACCTTTTACCAATCTCAGGTGAAGCCATGCGGCATAGTTAAGCCAAACAATAAGTGCCCATGTTTCTTTAGGGTCCCAAGACCAATAACCGCCCCACGCTTCCGCCGCCCATATGGCTCCTAAAATAGTTGCAATCGTAAAAAAGATAAACCCAATGGCGATCGATTTGTACATTAAGTCTTCCATCACATAGTCACTTGGTAAAATATTTTTTATTACAGACTGGTTTCTTAACAAATAGGCTAACGCTATCATTGCGGAAATTGAAAAAGCTCCATAGCCAATGAAATTGGATGGGACATGAATTTTCATCCAATAAGACTGCAGTGCAGGCACAAGAGGCTGAATCGCGTCTGCATTTTTAGCAAAGGTATACCAAAGGATGAAGGCAACAGCTGCATTAATGATGATTAAGACAAAGCTGCCTAACTTTTTAGTTTGTGACTTTTGCTCATAATAGAGATACATTGCCCCAGTGATTAAACAGAATAAAACAAAAACCTCGTATAGGTTACTAATTGGAATATGCCCTACATCCAAACTAATTAGATAGGACTCATACCATCTTACCATCAGGCCAGTAAAGCCTGCTGTTAGAGCTATCCATGAAAAATTAGACCCTAAGTTTGCACTAAATTGATTTAATTTAAATGATGAATATAAATAGGATGCGAGACTCAACGGGAAAAAAAATGTCATCCACATGATCAACGATTGGCTAGACAAAAAATATTTCAAGAAAAAGTTTGTCTCCTGCATTTGGAGATCATTTTGAAAGATGAATACAGAAAGAATAGTAAGAACGAATGTCGCTAGAAATAATTTTCTAAAAGAACTCCAGAAATAACCAAGCCAAATAAAAACTGGCACTGAGAAAACAAGAATTGCTATCTCATACACATCCATAAATTCTCTGAAATTTATAAAGCTATAAATTCCTGAAAACAAAATAGATAAAATAAATAGTATATTTAGGATCATTTCTATTCCTTAACCTTAAATTTTTCCGTCAACTGCTTGCAATAATTATCAAAGTCGATGTGTTCCCGATTAGAAGCCATGGCTACAGCAAACTTCCTCGGTGATTTTTTTATCAGCCACAAACGAATTTCTTGGACATAAATCATACAAAAAATTCCAATCACTAGAAATAAAGATCCAATATACACCCATATTTTCCCTGGATCTTTGGTTAATTGCATTCCACTGGCATAAATTTTTTGATATTCATTCAAAATGAGGAATGGACTGTCGCCATAGAAAAAACTGTCGCTATAAGCATTTAAAGCGTCTTGGAAAAAATCATTTTCCACTGTGTTATTGGTGATTAGTTCTTGATTCATCGACTCGGCAAGAAAGTAAATGATTTTAATATAAGAGTCAGCAACTGACTCTTGATTTTCAACTGCAACTGAATCTTCAATCATGTTTGCAAGACCAGAATACCCACTTTTCAGATAGACATTAAATATATCTTGGGTATTTTTTTTAAAATTATCTTTTGCCTCAACACTGCTGAGTGAGCTTGCTTGATCAGCGAGTTTGTTTATATTTTTTAGTAATAATTCTTCTGATCGAATATTTTTTAAAAATATTTGATAGCCCTGAAGCGAAAGATTATTGTCTGCAGGGATACGTAAAAACTTAAGTTCACTTTGTAAATCTTCTCGCACCCCGCTCATAAAAAAGAATTTTTCATTTTCAGGAATCGGGTTTTGATATGTTTGATACTCCACAGCTTGGCCGGAAGAGTTTCTAAATTTATACACTACACTCGGACCTATATTCTGTGTTTTTAATTTGCCGTCTTTTTCGATCTGAAAAATATTAAATTCTCTAAAATCATCAAACTCAAAAACATATTCTTTCTGATCGGAATTAAATGAATTTTGTTTATACACTTCAGAGGATAAGCTCATGGGTTGGAAGCGATTAAATAGATCCATCAGCGTTAAATCCAGTTTAGAGCCACCATCTTGAAAGTCAGATTGATAAATCGTTATGCCATCCATAGTAAACGGTTTATTAACAGAAATGGTTTCTGTGAACTCCTGCCCATCTTTACGAATTTTAATATCACTCAAAAAAGCTTTTGGTTGGCCAGTGGAGTAGTGCTCAATATGAAACTTATCCAATTTAATTTCAAAAGGAAGATGTTGGACAAGATAGCCATCTTTTACCCTTAAGAGGGCCTTATCATTTTTTTCTTGCTCATTTAATAGTAATGTTGCACGGTAGGAAAAATTATTGATATCTAACTGGCTCTCACCTGGAACCTCACTAAACTTGAGATTTCTTGATTCAATTTTTTTGAACCCAAAAGATTCCTGAAGCTTGAAGTATAGATTTCCATCTAAGATACCACCAATACTAATTATAATGATGGCCAGATGTGTAAATATGTATCCCAGTTTTTGTAGGTCGCCTTTTTTTGCTATAAGAGTATCTTTATTCTTGCCAGCTTTGATTCGGAAACCCTCTTTGTTAAGTATTTCTGATATGGAATTTAAAGAATAACCTGATGAAAATTCATAATAATTTTTAAATTTTTTAAAAGAATTGTGACTTAAGCTGCCCTGAAATCTTCGAATATCTTTAATTATTTTCGGAGAGTTTCTCGACACACAAAGGGAGGTTGAGACTACTAGGAATAATAAAATTATTAAGAACCAAAAGGCCTGGTAAATATTATAAACATCAAAAACTTCAAAAATTGGAAACCAAAATTGACCGAATTGAATAAGGTAGTTATTGTAAGGTTCGCTTTGCTTAACAACTGTACCGATGATGGATGCAATTGCCACAACGCTTAGCATTGTGATAGCGAACCGCATCGTACTCAAAAGATGTATAAATGATCTTGTTTTAGCCACTACAGATTTAAATAAGATTGATTAAAAAATAATGACAAAAGATATTCACAAATGTTCGAATGATTATTGCAAGCCCTGAATGTAATCAGATACTGCATCCATTTCTTTTTCTGATAATTTTTCTGCAATCATTCTCATGACTTTCTCAGAGTCATTTGCTCGCAACCCAGCTGAAAAGTTTTGTAGTTGAGTTTTTACATAATCAGCATGCTGTGCATTAAGTCTTGGAAATTTTGAGGGAATACCGTGACCAGCAGGTCCGTGGCAACCAGCGCATGCTGGAACTTTCTTTTCCTTAATGCCTGCTCTAAAAATTTTTTCTCCAAGACTTCCTTTACCATTTGAAATTGCCTTAGATAACTTTAGATCTTGTTTAGAAAAATATTCTGCCAAACCTTTCATCTCCTCTTCGGACAAATTAGCGACTATCCCAGCCATCACTGCATTATCTCGCTCACCAGATTTATAGTTCATTAATTGTTTGTATAGATAAGACTCGTGTTGGGCTGATAATTTTGGGTTTGCAGTAATAGCGCTATTACCATCCATTGCATGACAAGCCACACAGACGTTTTGAACAATCCTTTCAACATTAATAGGTTCTGCTGATGCTATGTTCAGAAAAATTAAAGTAATAATAAAAATTAAATGTTTTTGAAACATAATGTACCTGAAATTGAATTTAATTTAATTTAAGAAACATAATAGTAAACCAAAAGCTTTCCTAATAGTAGTTTGATATCATGTCGATATGTCAATAATTCACAACCTAAAATATATTCACTCAGCTCATTACATCGATGACCTGCCTGAGGATACCGGATTTGAAATCGCTTTTGCTGGTCGCTCGAATGCTGGTAAATCTAGCGCTATAAACGCCTTAGCAAACCATAATCGATTAGCTTATGTGAGTAAACAGCCAGGGCGAACTCAATTAATTAACTTTTTTCAATTACATCATAGTGAGAATTTTAAGATTGTAGATCTTCCGGGCTATGGTTTTGCAAAAGTAAATATAGATATGAAGAAACATTGGGACATTGTTTTGCCTCATTATTTACAAAAAAGACATGCATTGGTAGGTCTAATTATTGTTATGGATATACGGCATTCGTTAACCCCTCTCGATGATCAAATGATTCGATGGTTTATTCCAACAGGCAAGCCAATCCATATTTTATTAACTAAAGCGGATAAATTATCTAGAAACCAGACCAATCAGGAATTACAAAAATTTAAGCAAAAATTAAAGGGTTGTAATTTTGAAGCGCCTATTTCCTTTCAAAATTTTTCTAGTCTCAAAAAAGATGGGCTTGAGGACGTGGAAGATATTTTTCTTGAGTGGCTACCCTTTAGTGGCTAAGATATCCCAAACTGCATGACCAAGACGCATCCCTCTTGATTCATACTTTGTTTCCGGCCTAAAATCTGGTCTTTCGTGAAAGTTATTGGTAGTTAATGTTAAGTTATCACTCGTTTTTATGACATCAATAATTTCTAGGGCATAAGGCTCCCAGTCTGTTGCGATATGAAGAACCCCGCCATCTTTTAACTTTTTGATAATTAAATTTAAATTATCTTCATTCACCAGCCTTCTCTTATTGTGTCTTTTTTTATGCCAGGGATCAGGGAAGAAGATATTAATTTTTGATAAAAAATTGTCTTTGATCATGAACTGCAAAACCTCAAGTGCGTCATGGGGAATAATTTTTATATTCGTTAAATTATCCGCGCTTGATAATTTAATTAGGTTTCCAATGCCAGGTTGGTGCACATCTGTCACAATGTAATTGATATCAGGATTATTATGAACAATCTTATGAGTTGCATCTCCCATCCCAAAACCAATCTCAAAACAAAGAGGTTTTTCTGTTAAAAATAATTGCTCTTCTTGTAGTAGCTTTTCTTTAAATTCTATTAAGAATGAGGGGCCATGAATTTCTATTGCATTTTTTTGGGCTTTGGTCAGCCTTCCCTGCCTCTTCACATAGGTTCTAATCGGTTTTTTTTGTTCCATACATTACAAAAGATGAGTTTTGTCGAAATTTATAAAGCCATTTAATGACGCTTGGCAATCTTTTGAAATGGCCATCACTTTTATCAAGTCTCCCATTTCAGCTGGGCTAGTCAATAAATTAATGTCACTTAACAACTTCAAATGATCCTTCATTTTATTAGCATCCCCAACATCTAAACCTAGATTGTTAAGGAAATGACTTTGGTGAGTATATCCTAATATGTTAAGGTCAAACTTTTGAGTTAAAAAGGCAAGGTGCGTAAAGTTCACGTGGTATGTGATATCTTGCTCTCCTATATTTTCAAATATTTCTGTTAAAAGATTTTTCTTAAAACCTCTTAATGTGCCATGAGGTCGACTTGAATGGAGTAATTGTCTTTCATCCATGCCGTAATCAAAAATAAAGCACACCATATGTTCTGCTTGAGAAAATTCTGAAAATATTTTGTGATAGCCTGATGAATATTCAAAGTCAAAAGCTCCATCTCCAAGGGATAATTGGTAATCAAAGTATTTCTTATTTTCAGACAGCACCCATGAAAAGTTTTTGTCATCTACCCTAACCTTTTTTTCCATTATCTCGTTTTCAAATGAGAAAAATACATCAGTAGGAATTGCATCAAATAATTCATTGGCAATAATGACACCGTTAAATTGATCGATAAACTCCTCAACCCATGTTATTTTTTTAAATAACTCAATTGGTAATTTAGCTTGTAATACTTGCAGTTGGTATTGTTTTAATTCCTGGCTTTTCTCAAGAATATAGTAATTATTAAAATGAATACCTCTTTCATTTAAGCTTAGAACCACATCTATTGCCAGCTGTGCATTTCCCGCACCAATTTCTAAAATATTTTCCCGCACCTCTGAAAAGCATTGTTCAATTTGCTTTGTTAATGTGTTGGCAAACGTTTTGCCAAACATTGGGGCCGTATAAAAATCACCATGTTTCCCAAACTGATTAAAATGAGAAGAATAATAACCACCATCTGGGTCATAAAGGCACATATCCATAAACTTTGAGAATGAAATAGATCCGTCCATTTCATTTTGTATTGTTTCACGAATTTTATTTTTAAGAGCTGACATCATAATTTGATCAATAAAACCATCGTATAGACATGTGCATCATTTATAATATGTGAATGACAGAGAATATCACAAATAAAACTGCACTCATTACAGGTGGGGCTAGAAGAATTGGCGCTCACATTTCTGAATACCTGCATGGCAAAGGGATGAATGTTCTGATTCATTATCGGCAGTCAGAAAACGAGGCAAAAAAATTAAAGGAAAAACTCAATAAAAGAAGAAAAAATTCAGCAGAAATTTTCCAAGCTAACTTAAATGATGTAAATGTCTATAAAGATCTTATCGACTTCACAATAAAAAATTTTAATAGACTTGATTTTTTAATTAATAACGCATCATCTTATTACCCAACCCCGTTGAATAAATTAAACATTGCTGACTGGGACGATCTTTTGGGAAGTAATTTAAAGGCGCCTTTATTTCTAGCCAAACATGCTGCACCTTATCTAGAAAAAACCAAAGGATCGATAGTGAATATTACCGACACTCATATCAAGAGTCCAAAAAAAAGATATATCATCTACTCAATAGCCAAAGCTGGATTGGTGACCTTAACTCATTCTCTGGCTCAGGAATTATCTCCAAATATAAGAGTAAACGCAGTGGCTCCTGGCCCTATTCTATGGCCTGAAGATAAGAATGAATTTTCAAAAACTTATCGAGAAAAAGTTGTTAAAGAAACATTATTAAAAAAAATAGGTAATCCAACTGATATTTCAGAAGCCATTTTTTATCTGTTAACTAGCGCTTCGTACACCACCGGTCATGTTCTTGAGGTTGATGGTGGAAGATCATTTTCATTATGAGCAAGGATCCTTTTTTACCCAATAACGTCAGTGGAAATTTTATTAAATTAAGAAACAAATTAATTTCTGCAACCGGAAAAGCAATCGCAGACTTTAATATGATTGAAGATAAAGATGTTGTGATGGTGTGTCTGAGTGGAGGTAAAGATTCTTATACACTACTCTCACTTTTGTCAGCACTCAAGAAAAGGGCTCCCATTGATTTTTCAATCGTTGCTATGAACCTGGATCAAAAGCAGCCGGGGTTCCCAGAAAATGTCCTTCCCGATTATTTAAATAGCCATGGTGTAGATTATAAAATTATTACTGAAGACACCTACTCCATCGTGAAAGAAAAAATACCTGAGGGTAAAACAACTTGTTCATTGTGCTCAAGACTAAGAAGAGGAATTATCTATAAAGTTGCTAGAGAAATTGGTGCCAATAAGATTGCATTAGGGCATCATAAAAATGATATTGTTGAAACCTTTTTTTTGAATATGTTTTTCGGTTCTAAATTAAAGTCGATGCCACCAAAATTATTATCCGATGATCAAACTAATATTGTTATTCGACCACTAGCTTACATTGAGGAAAAAGACATCATTTCCTTTTCCAAAACTATGAATTATCCAATTATTCCATGTAATTTATGTGGATCTCAAGAAAACTTACAAAGAAATAAAGTAAAGTCCATGCTAAATTCTTGGGAAAAAGAACAACCTGGGCGTTTAAATAATATTTTCCAATCACTTATGAATGTTGAGCCCTCTCACCTTGCAGATACAAATCTCTATAATTTTAAAAATCTAAAAAAATTAAAAAAAGTTTTCGATATCTCTAATCATTAATTTTTCCAAACTTGTCATTTTAATTTTTTCTATTTATGATGCTCTTTCGATTTGAAAGATAAATTATGAGTAAATTATTAATTGTTGAATCACCTTCCAAAGCCAAAACCATCAATAAATATCTTGGAAGTGACTATAATGTTCTCGCATCTTATGGGCACGTCAGAGATCTTTTACCAAAATCAGGTGCAATTAATACAGAATCTTTCGAAATGGAATACGCGCTTATTGATCGAAATAAAAAATATCTTGATGCCATTATTACCGCCGCTAAGAAGTCTGATGAAATATATCTTGCCACCGATCCGGACCGCGAGGGCGAAGCCATTTCATGGCACATTGTGGAAATTCTTAAATCGAAAAAAATTTCTGCAGAACAAAAAATCATTAAAAGAGTGATCTTTGAAGAGATTACCAAAGACGCAATTCAGCAGGCAATTACAAAACCAAGAGATGTTTCAATGTCTCTAGTTAACGCTCAACAAGCTCGAAGAGCGCTTGATTATCTCGTTGGCTTTAACTTATCTCCGTTGCTATGGAAAAAGATAAGACGCGGCCTCTCAGCCGGGAGAGTTCAGAGTCCTGCCCTCAGATTAATTTGTGAGAGGGAAGCTGAAATTCAGAAGTTTGAATCAAAAGAATATTGGAGCATTCATCTAGAAGCTACAAAAAAGAGTGCGCAGTTTTCTTCAAAATTAATTCAACTAAATAATGAAAAAGTTGAACAATTTACGATCACATCAGAAAAATATCAGGAACAAGTTGTTGGTGATTTGCTTTTGAAATCGTCCGGCAAATGTCGTGTTGGGCGAGTGGATAAAAAGAAGAGGACCCGGAATCCAGCACCACCTTTCACAACATCAACATTACAACAAGAGGCAGTAAGAAAGTTGGGATTTACCACCAGCAGAACGATGCGAATTGCACAACAATTGTATGAAGGAATTTCTTTAGCGGAGGGAACTGTTGGGCTGATCACCTATATGCGAACAGATTCTTTCAGCTTATCCAACGAGGCACTCGGTCAGATTAGAAATTACATTAAAACAACCTATGATGAAAATTACCTTCCATCAAATTCAATCGGTTATAAGACAAAATCTAAGAATGCCCAAGAAGCCCACGAGGCAATTCGTCCTACAGACATTCATAGGGTGCCAGCAAAAATCAAACAATTCCTCACGCCAGAACAATTTAAACTTTATGAGATTATTTGGAAAAGAGCCATCGCTTGCCAGATGACTCCGGCTCAGTTTGATGCGGTAAGTATTGATCTTGAGGTTGGCAAAGGTGAATCAATTTTTAGAGCAAATGGACAAACTCTGCGCTTCCCTGGATTCATGGCACTCTATATTGAGGGTGATGATGATAAAGAGAATAATGATACCGATGATAAAAAAATACCTGATTTAGAGATTGGTGAAGAGTTATCCATAAAAAAAATCTATGGTTCACAGCACTTTACTGAACCTCCACCTCGATATAGTGAAGCAAGCCTAGTGAAGACATTAGAAGAGTATGGAATCGGACGTCCATCAACTTATGCCTCAATTATATCTACCCTTCAAGATCGTGAATATGTCTTACTTGATAAAAAAAGATTTACTCCCACCGATGTTGGAATCGTAGTAAATAAATTCTTGACCGAACATTTCGATAAGTATGTAGATTATGAATTTACTGCGAATCTTGAATCAGATCTCGATGAGATTGCTGCAGACACAAAAGAATGGGTCCCTATTCTGAAAAATTTTTGGCAGGATTTCAATCAACAAATATCTGATAAAGAGAATATTGATCGAGCAGCCATCACCCAAGAAGATATTAATGAATCTTGTCCAAAATGTGGTCAAGCATTATTTTCACGACTTGGTCGTAGAGGGAAATTTATTGGTTGTTCAGGTTATCCAGATTGTGATTACACACGTAATGTTAATGAAGAGGATGGTTCGAATGAGCCACAGATTGTCTTTCATGATCAAGAAACCGACAAAGATGTATTGCTCTTAAAAGGTCCTTATGGACCCTACCTTCAAATCGGGATACTCGAAGAAGATAGTAAAACTAAACCCAAGCGAGTTTCTATACCACCAAATATTCCTATCAGCAATGTCAACGAGGAGGTTGCCAAACAATTAATGAGCCTCCCTTTGACCTTGGGAGATTACCCAGAAACAGGCAAACCGATGGTTGCAAATATTGGCCGATTCGGACCATATGTCAGTCATGATGGAAAATTCAAATCCATACCCAAGGCTGATAATATCTTCGACATTACTTTTGATAGAGCCGTTGAGTTAGTAGCAGAGCTGATTGAAAAGAATAAACCACTAAGAATAATTGGAACGGACACCAATACATCTGAGGATATAGAAGTACTTAAAGGAAGATGGGGCCCTTATTTACAGAGAGGAAAATCTAAGGCTCCACTAAGCCAGAAGTATAATTATGAAACAATTTCCCTTGAAGAAGCGATGCAGATAATTGATGCTAAGTTGGATCGGGAAAAAACGACTAAGAAAAAGAAAAAGAAATAAGTTAGTTTGACGCTAAATTAGCTTTTACGTGTACACTTTCGAGCCACTTCCTAACTCTTTTTGCGTCTGCAGTTCTAGTGTATTTTCCAAAGGACTTCAAAAAAACCATAATGATTGGCTTATCCATGACTGTGGTTTGCATTATCAGACATTTTCCAGCCTCGCGGATGTAACCAGTTTTGGAGATATCAATATCCCACAATCCCTGTCTTACTAATAAATTAGTATTGTTATAGTTTAATTTAATTTTTTTATTCTTTATGTGGGCTTCATAATAGGATGATGTTGATAATTCCCTGATAAGTGGGTATTGCTGAGCAGCCTGGGTCATTTTTACCAAATCAATGGCAGTGGAAATATTATTTTTATCCAGCCCTGTTGGATCTGCAAATGATGTGTCATCCATACCAAGTTGTTTTGCCTTCACATTCATCGCCTGTACAAAAGCTTTTTTTCCTCCTGGATAAGAATTAGAAATCGCAGATGCTGCTCGATTATCAGAGGCAATTAAAGCAATAGACAATAATTCCTTACGTGACAATTCAGAACCTAACCATAAACGTGACTTGGTTCCTTTGATTTTGTCAAAATCACTCTTTGTGATGGTTACCTTTTTATCTAAATCTAATTTGGAATCTATGAGCACCATAGCACTCATTAATTTTGTCAGTGATGCAATTGAGCTTTTTTCGTTAGCCTTTTTTTGGTAGATGATGTCCCCTGATTCGGCATCATAAACAATAGCTTTTGGTGATTTGACTGTTAACTGACTATAGTATTTTGAATAGTCTAATTGCTGGGCATGAACTAAATTTTGAATGAAAAAAATGAAGGTAGCAAAAACTAAGTTTTTAAGCATAATTTTGAAGTTTATTTATTTCACTAATCATATACAATTATTTTTTCTTTGTCACACAAATACATATGGAAACGAATAAATTATTATTAACTAAGGATCATATCTGGATTAAACCGATAGAAGGCAACCTAGTTCAGGTAGGTATCTCTGATTACGCTCAAGACTTATTAGGGGATATTGTCTTCATTGAGCTTAAAGAAAATGAGGTTGTACCAAGTGGTGAGCCATTTGGCGTGATCGAATCAGTCAAAACAGCTTCGGACCTTGTCAGCCCCTGTGACCTAAAAATAAAACGAGTTAATTCAGAACTGATGGATAACTTAACAGATGTCAATGATCGCCCATATGAAGCATGGATTTGTGAAGTTGAAGTCCTAGACAATTATGAAACGATGAGTATTGATGAGTACGAGAAATTGGTTGGTTAATTAGTCGCATCGATTAATTTAACTTCATACCCACAATCTCTGTATTTCTTTAGACGATCTCGCGCGTTACTTTTTTCATTATCTGATTTTAATACCAACTCAACATTCTTTTCATAATGGCTAAAAAATATACATTCCTGTCCTGATACATTTATCACAAGCTCATCAAAATTTTTATTGAATTGATTACCGATTAAAAAATTTTCACTGGGCTCATCATCTGATAAAAACTGTTCACCTATTATGATGTTTGGATAAAAACCCGGATACTTCCATAAAGAATTAGAAAGCTCATGACTTTTTTTTGTGTTATCGCAAAAAATCATTGTCTTCTGATTCATATATTGCTTATCTAAAATTAGAAACAAACCCTCTTCGTAAGAATCTAAATTGTAGATAAATTCTATCTGGGTCATTTAGTCTTAAGGCGGTTTAAAAGAAATTCTGATAAAAGATTTACAGGTCTACCAGTTGAACCTTTTGCTTTTCCTCCAGAAATCCATGCAGTTCCTGCAATGTCTAGATGGGCCCAATTATATTTAGTTGCAAAGCGAGATAAAAAGCATGCTGCTGTGATGCTTCCGGCAGCACGTCCACCAATATTCGCCATATCGGCAAAGTTACTGTCCAGTAATGGCTGGTACTCATCCCACAGTGGCATATGCCATGCTCGATCATTTGCTTTTTCCCCTGCACTAATTAACTCATCAGCCAAAGAATCTAAATTTGAATACACCGCACTTGCTTCGTGGCCTAAAGCAATAACACATGCCCCAGTTAATGTTGCCACATCAATCACTGAATCAGGCTTATACCTTTCAGCATAAGTTAAGGCATCGCATAAGATTAATCGTCCCTCAGCGTCGGTATTTAAAATCTCTATCGTTTGTCCAGACATACTTGTCACCACATCTCCTGGCTTTACAGCCAAACCGTCAGGTAAATTCTCACAACTAGGTACCAAAGCCACAATATTTAATGGAAGTTTTAGTTGGCCAACAGTATGCATCACGCCCAATACGGTTGCGGCACCACCCATGTCCCATTTCATTTCATCCATATTTAACCCAGGTTTCAAGGATATCCCACCTGCATCGAAAGTAATGCCCTTGCCGACTAGAACAATAGGTTTTTGACTCCTACTACCCCTCATATGCTCAAGAACAATAAACCTTGGCTCTTCGCGACTACCTTTTGCAACAGATAGAAATGAACCCATTTTCAACTTGGTAATTTCTGTCTTTCCAAGCACCTTAACCTTCATCTGATTATCTTTAGCTATTTTTTTTGCTACAGAACCTAGGTATGTCGGGGTGCAATAGTTCGGTGGTAAATTACCGAGATCCTTGGTTAGATTGGCCCCATCAGCAATCGCCTGACCCAACTTGAGACCAAGTTTTGCTTCTTTAAGATACTTTTTATTAAGATGGATTATATTCTTGACGATAGCCTGAGAAACTTTCTTGCTTTTGACTGCATTGATCTTGTAGAAATTATGTAAAGATGCTCTAACATATAACTTAACAGCTTCCTCAGCTCCAACTTCAGTTCCAGCAAACTTACACAAACACATTTGGACAGTCTTAAAAGACAATTTTGATAAATGTGCGAACGTCTTATTAAAAATCTCGCCCATTCTTTTGGTACTCATATTCTGAAGATCAGTAATGCGAAGTAAAAGGTATTGTCTAGATCCAGTTGAATCATTAAGAATTACCGTATCCCCCTCAGGCTGGCCGAGAACATCTTTTTTTAAAGATTTTTTTACTAGAGATTCATCAACCTTACTGATACCATTCCCATTAATAAGGTTATTTTTATCATCAATTGCTAATATGATAATATCCGATGAATGGGTAATTTTTTCGGTTGAGGTAATATCAAATTTCATACAGTATCCTTAATAAATGTTATATCAAAACAAATTAAAAAATGAGTTATTTTTCAACTCTCTCTCAACAATACTAATTTTATCCGGTATCGTTGTTGCTCAACGTGGCGTTATTGTTTTTCGGCTTGCATCGAAAGGTATTATACCCAATGATTCCATTCTAACTATATTGATATTTAGTTTACTAAAATATCTACCGATCTTACTCACTCTCACACTCTTTTTAACAATTCTATTAACATTGAGCAGATGGTTTAGAGACAGTGAGATGATGATCTGGTTCAGTTCAGGATTAGGCTTAACCAGCTTCATCAGGCCTATTCTTTTCTTTTCATTACCTATAATTTTGTTGATAGGCTTTTTGAGCCTGTATTTGAGTCCATGGGCTGTTCAAAAATCCGAAGAATACAAGGCTGGTCTGAAAAATCGAGATGAATTAGCGACTATTTCACCTGGATCTTTTAAAGAATCAAAAAGTAAAGACAGGGTTTTCTATGTTGAGGGTTTTGGTGATTTAGGCTCGAAAGTAAAAAATGTTTTTGTTCAATCTGAGCAAAATGGAAAACTTGGGATCATTGTTTCAAATGAAGGCAGTCGAGTTTCAACAAATACGGATGATGAATACATTGTTCTTAAAAAAGGAAAACGTTACGAAGTAAATCATGAAAATAATCATTTCACAGAAATAAAATTTAGTGACTATGGTTTCTTGGTCGAAAAAAAGCTACCGCCTATTATTGATGTGAAACAAGTTGAAGCGATGCCAACACTCCTCCTTCTTCTGACAAAAGGGAATCGTGAGATTGCAGAATTTATCTGGAGAGTTTCATTACCCATATCGGGAATAGTTTTAATAATCTTGGCTATACCACTAAGTTTTATTAACCCAAGGTCAGGAAGGTCTGTCAATATCATCATTGCGATTTTGATTTTTGCTATCTATAACAATCTGATGGGTGTGACTCAGAGTTATATCAATCTCGGTATATTAAATCCTTATGTTGGTGGGTCAATTGTTCATCTATTAATCATCCTAATTGCTAGCTATCTGATGATGAGAAGGAATCTTAATCTACCTCTACTGCCATCAAAAGTAAGAAATCTGAGACGGAAAAAATGAAACTGGCGCGGTATATAAATTTTGAATTTTTTATCAATATTAGCCTTGTAGCCATCGGACTTGTCTTTCTGTTCGCTTTTTTTGACTTTTTACAAGAGATTGGAAATCTCAATTCTGGCAAATATGACCTCTCAAAAATTATTGTATTTATTACTCTAAGCATGCCCGGTCATTTATATGAAATTATTCCTTTGTCTTGCCTAATTGGTGCAATGTTTACGGTAGGTCAACTCTCTGGGAATTCAGAATTAGTGGTGATGAGAACAAGTGGCATGTCAATTAAAAAAATCGCCTCATCACTCATTTTAGTTTCATTGTTCTTTAGTGCGATGACTTTTTTAGTAGGTAATTTGATTACACCCATTAGTGAGAAAAATGCACAACAGATTAAAATAAGCTCGACCGATGGTTCGGTCACGACAGATTTTAAGTCTGGTGTTTGGATGAAGGATGGCAATAATTTTGTCAACATTGAGAATGTTCTCCCAGATGCCTCATTAAGAGATATTCATATCTATGAATTTGATAATGATTTCTCATTACGATCCATTGTTGATGCAAAGAAGGGAAAGTACCAAAATGGCATATGGGAACTAGAAGAAATTAAACAATCTTTTATTCTTGAAGAGGGTTTTGATGTTAGAAATATCTCGTCTGGTACATGGAAATCCATGATCAAACCTGAGATGATGAATGTATTGCTTATTTCACCGGACCGGATGTCTGTTTTTGATCTCAATGATTTTATTAATTATCTAAAAAAGAATAATCAAACAACATCAAGGTATGAAGTATCGTTTTGGGAGAAAATTATCCAGCCAATAATGCCTATCATTATGATTTTATTTTCAGTTCCTTTTGGTTTTTTTCAAGAGCGTTCAGGTGGTAAATATTTAAAGATGTTTTTAGGGATAATCTTTGGGATTGTTTATCAAATCATGAACTCGATGATCCGCCACATTGGCGTCCTCAATGATTGGGAACCTTTACTAACCGCCATTGCACCATCATTGTTTATCCTAGGAATTGCTATTTATTTGATGGTTTATTTCGAACGTCAATAATCTGATTTTGGGTTTTGATGTCATGTAAAAATTTATTTTTTAAAAATATCACAGCTAAAAAATTGAATGGGAAAAAAATCCAAAATATTGACACCTTAATGTAACGCAATAATAAATATTTATAGCTATTGCTCTCCAAGTTGATTTTAAATTTCCATGAACGCATCGGTAGTGTCTGTCCAAACTTTTTCCAACTAATGACAAAATAAGCGCCCCAAGCGGCCCATATAAATAACTGGTGCAGATATCTTAAGAGATCATTTTCAAAACTGTCAAAAAAAATTAGAAATAAGAAGCCAACGACAAAAGAGATAGCAATGAGGAGGAGGAGCTCATAGAGTAAAACAACAAGTAACCTTATATAAATCATCAATTTGATTGCTTACAATTTTGATTTTCTTTTTTTTATTTCAACAAAGATGGGGATAAAAATTAATGTTGCCATGCAACCGACAAAGGTACCCCATGCGAAATCGATTGCAATCGGAACTCCTCCGAGGAAGTCACTCACAGCATTTCCAATCCCTGCACCAAATACAGTTCCAATTCCTTTATGAAAATATTTTGGTAGGTATTTTTCTATACTTAGTCCAAATAGTGCACCGATAATTAAAACTCCGTTATCGATGATCCCAAAAATAATTCCATCAAAAAAGTGCATATTTTTTCCTTGTAAGTTAATTAAGAAATGCTAATCAATTATAATTACTATTACTATGAAGCAAAACAATTTTTTTTGTGCTGACGGCTGGTATTCAGAGTGTAAACATCTTGTCTCACCTAATTTTAATTCTAGGCCTGTAAATACACCAGAACATATTATTGTGATTCACTCCATTAGCCTCCCTCCTGGCGTCTATAATAATAATTACATCGAAGATTTTTTTCTGAATCAGTTGGATGTTGATGCACATCCTTATTTTTTACAAATTAAGGATTTAAAAGTCTCCGCTCATTTCCTTATAAAGAGGACTGGGGAGCTTATTCAATTTGTCTCATGCAATGATCGTGCATGGCATGCTGGAGAATCACATTATCAAGGAAAAGAAAACTGTAATGATTTTTCAATCGGTATTGAGCTTGAAGGTGACGACGAAACCCCCTATGAAGATGATCAATATATTAAACTAATAGAGTTACTCGGATGTCTGAAAAAAGAATACAATATCCAAGATGTTGTTGGTCATTCAGATATTGCGCCCAGCAGAAAAACTGACCCAGGACCTTTGTTTGATTGGAAAAAAATAAAATAATGAAACTTAATCTACTTACCCTATTTTTTATCTGCCTGCTGGTATCATGCAGTAAAACTAGTGAGCCTGAAAATAAAGATAGCAAATCAAAAGACATTTACGTTACCACAACAAAATCAAAGATGATGGAATTTCGGTATCAAGAATCTGCTATAGGGAGCATCGAAGGAATCATAGATCCTACTGTAGCCTCTGAAGTTGCTGGAAAGATTACGAAGATTTTTGTTCGCCCAGGAACAACCGTTAAAAAAGGACAGATGATGGCCGAAGTTGATAATGCGGATACCAGTTATCAATTGTCACTCTCTGAAGCAGAGGTTAAGAAATTAAAGGCGAGATTAAGTAATCAAAAAATCACATACGAGCGTAATTTAAAGTTGGTTGATGAAAATTTTATTTCCCCAAATGCGCTTGAAACTATTGAGGTCCAAATTGAAGAGACTCAGGAAGAACTTAATTCTGCAGAAGCTCGACTAGAGATTGCTAAGTTAAATAATAGTCGAACTAAAATTTTTGCACCGATATCTGGAAAAATTGAGAAGCAAATTATTTCAATTGGTGACTATGTAAAAATTGGTGACCCACTCTATCAGATCATCAACAATAAGAAACTCCGCGCGCATGTAATGTTCCCAGAAAAATTAGCACATATTTTAAAACCTGGGATTGATATAAAACTAGAGACACCCACCACCAACATTCCATACACTACGGTAATCCAAGAACTCAAACCACAAATTGTTGCGGACAGTCGATCAATTGATGTAATTGCCGATATCGAAAAACAAGATGACTGGCAAGCTGGTGCGAGTGTGAAAGGGACCATTGTATTTGATAAAAAAGACTCTGTCTCTGTTCCAGAACCATCAGTTGTATTAAGGCCATCAGGTAGTGTCGTTTATGAAGCAGTCAACGGCAAAGCTGTTGCGCGGAATGTAAAGACGGGTATCACTCAAGATGGTTGGATTGAAATTATTGATGGTCTAGAGGCTGATAAGGAAATCATTGTCGATGGTGCTGGTTATCTGACTAATGATGCAAACATAGTCCTTAAACAAAATGACCCTGCCTGAAATTTCAATTAGAAGACATGTGTTTGCCTGGATGATTTCGTTTATCTTCATCCTTTTCGGCTACATAGGTTACCAAAAAATTGGAGTTGATCGTTTTCCGATGATCGAATTTCCAGTACTCTCAGTCACAACCACGCTTGAAGGTGCTAATCCTGAAATTATTGACTCCTCTATTACCAATCTGATTGAGACCGCTGTAAATACCGTCACCGGAATTGAATCAATTAAATCACAATCTTCTCCCGGAGTCTCTGTAGTAACGATAACCTTTGAATTGGATAAAGACATTGAAGTTGCCTTCAATGAAGTCCAATCCAAAGTCAGTCAATTAAGCCGGAGGCTGCCTGATGATATTGTTCCGCCTGTAGTGAGGAAGGTGGAAACAAACGCAAGCCCCATTATGTGGTTAGGTCTAACAGGTGACAGGACCACACAACAACTTAACTTATATGCAAATAATATTCTCAAAAAGAAAATCGAGACGATTGATGGTGTCGGAGAAGTTCGGTTAGGTGGGCGACGAGATCGAACTATTCGCGTCAATATTGACCTTGAAAAGATGGCATCCCTAAATGTCACTGCACAAGACCTCAAGTCTGCTTTTAAAAAAGAACATATCCAGCTACCGGGTGGATATCTGGTTAGAAATCAGTCTGAAAAAATGTTTAAGCTTGATCTTGAATTTCATAAGGTAAAAGATTTAGAAAATTTGGTTGTCAGCCATCGAGATAAAACGAGCATCAAGTTAAAAGATATATCTGTTATTGAAGATGGGCTGACTGATTATCGTCAGATAGCGCGCTACAATTTTAATCCCTCCATTGGGCTAGGCATTATCAAGGTAGCAAACTCTAATACAGTGCAAATCATTGATAAAGTCAAGGAGAAGATTGATACAGAAATTCGTCCTAACCTACCCCCAGGACTTAATCTTGATGTATCTACAGACGATTCAATTTTTATTAAAGAAATGATCAATTCACTCATCGACCACATCATTGAGGGAACCCTTTTAGCGGCCCTGGTTGTATTTATATTCCTCCAATCAATCCGTTCAACATTTATTATTTCAGCAGCGATTCCTATTTCTCTATTTGGTGCAATAGCGGTGATGTATTTCTTTGGTTATACATTTAATAGCATGACGCTTTTAGCGCTGATTCTCTTGATCGGAGTAGTTGTTGATGATGCTATTGTTGTACTGGAAAATATTTTTAGGCATCAGAAAATTGAAAAAAATAATATCGAGGCTGCCATCAAAGGGAGTCGTGAGGTGGTATTTGCCGTCCTCGCCTCATCCCTTGCCTTGATCAGTATTTTTGCTCCAGTCATTTATATGGACGGGATTATTGGTAAGTTCTTTGAGTCCTTTGCGGTTGTTGTTACGGTAGGAATCATTGTCTCTCTTTTGGTATCTCTCACTCTGACGCCTATGCTCTGCTCGAGGTATCTTAACAAACAAGATGCTAAAAAAAATTATTTTAATTTTTTAAATTCTTTTTTTGAAAAGCTGGAACGAAACTACAAACATGCTCTTCAATACGTTCTCAAGCACAGGTTAAAAATCTTACTCATTACATTACTAATTGTTTTAACATCTGGATTCTTTTTTAAAGCAGCCAAGAAAGAATTTGTTCCCGAGACTGACGAGAGTCGCTTCACCGTGACCTTTAAAACTCCACTTGGGTCAAACATGGATTATACCGTCAGTAAATTAATTGAAATAGAGTCTGTTATTCAAAAATATGATTCTGAGATTGCCAGCGTCTTTTCATCTGTTGGTCTGGGAAGTCGAGGCCAGGTAAATAGAGGATACATCAGTATTCGCTTAAAAGAAAAAGGAGAGCGGGATAGAAGCCAAACAGAGATCATGGAGCTTCTTAAAAAAGATTTAGCATCACTATCTGGGGTAAGAGCTTTCCCTGCAGGAGTGTCTATTGCTAGAGGAAATCGGTCAGAAAAATTACAATTCTCCCTAATTGGTCCTGGAATTGAAAATGTTTCTAATTTGGCAGACCAGTTAAATGAAAAATTATCACTCATCAATGGCATGGGTAACATTGATCTGGACCTCCAACTAAATTTACCACAAATGATCCTCGATATTGATCGTGAAAAAGCAGCCTCATTTGGGATATCAGCTGAACAGATTGCAGATAGTGTTTCTATTCTCAGTAATGGCTATGACATTGCAAAATATAATGACGATCCTGGAGATGGCCAAAGATATGAAATTAGAGTAAAAGCCAAGGAGGGCTCATTTGAAAATATCCAGGACCTTAACAAAATTTATGTGAGATCAAAATCGGGTGAGCTGGTCAGGATTGATAATTTTACGAAGTTTAAGGAAGAATTGGGCCCAGCCATTATAGGTCGAGAAGAATTACAGTATGCGGCCAATTTTTATACCAACCCAAGTATCCCGCTTGGTGAGGCTATCGATAATATTGAAAATATTAGTAACCAGATCATACCGAGTGAATACTCAATCAAATATTCTGGCCAGGCAAAAGAATTTGGTAAGACATTTTCGAATATTATATTTATCTTTTCTCTAGCCACTGTTTTACTATATATGGTTCTCTCCAGTTTATTCAACTCTTTTTTCCAGCCGTTTATTGTGATGCTTGCTCAGCCCCTGGCAATTATTGGCGGAGTTTTTCTTTTATGGCTTACGGGAAATAGTTTGAATATTTATTCGATGATTGGACTCGTCCTACTTGTTGGCCTTGTAGCTAAAAATTCAATCTTATTGGTTGATCTAACTAACCATCATATCCAAAAAGGTAAAAAAGTGGATGAAGCATTGATACTCGCATGTCCGGTTCGACTCAGACCTGTGTTGATGACATCTTTGACTTTAATTCTTGCTCTTCTACCAGCTGCATTTGGTGTAGGGGCAGGATCTGAAGAGAACGGACCCCTCTCTGTAGCAATAATAGGAGGCATGATTTCTTCAACGCTACTAACGCTAATTGTAATTCCAGCAGCCTACTCACTATCCTCTGAGCTGATTAAAAAAATTAAGACTTAAAGTGCTTATCTATAATTAGGGCACCAATAACATCTCCCTCCACATTCACAGTGGTTCGAAACGTATCAATAAGTCGGTCTATTGGGATAAAGATTGCCACATACTCCACAGGAAGATTTAGAGCACTGAGCACGATGGCCAAGGTTACCATCCCTGCACTCGGAATAGCTGGAGCTCCAATAGAGGCTGCCATTGCTAAAAAGACTAGAAAAATTTGGTCATACAAGCCCAGATTTACCCCAACCATACTGGCTACAAATAACGCCACCGCGGCTTCATAAAGTGCAGTCCCATCCATATTTATGGTCGCTCCCAATGGAAGCATAAATCGAGAGACCTTTTTATTTAGCTTGAAATCATTTTCTAGGGTACTCATGGTCACTGGAAGGGTTGCTGCGGATGAGCTTGTGGCGAAAGCCGTTATAAGCACATTTTTGATACCCTGCCAAAAACTTTTTATGCTCTCGTTTGAAAATACTTTTAAAAGTAGTGGTAAAAATATTACCCCATGGAATGTTATGACCCCAATAACAAGGACAATAAAATAACCAATCTGATAAAACATACTTAATTCTTGTTGGATAATCAGAAGACTTAGTAAAGCAAATACTCCCACTGGGGCGATCTTCATAATGCTATTGACTATATTCATTACCACTTCAAAAATCCCATCCACCCATATTTTTACTTTCTTGACATGTTCATTATCTGACCTCAACGCTATACCAAAAAATATCGCAAAAATAACGACGGCCATTATATTTCCTTGTGATAATGCCTCAAATGGATTCTTTATGAGTGACTTAATGGAGTCTTTAACTGAGTGTGTTTCTACAGAATTGAATATCGACTGGGGCTCATTGCCTTCTAACACGAACTGACTTCCTCCCAGGTTGTCTTGAAATAAATTCATTACAACCATCATCAAGATGACTGCAACAACCATCGTCGACAAATAATAAAATATAGCCCCCTTCCACAATAGCTGAGAGCTTTTATTTTTTTTCAAAGAGGAAATACTACTTGTTAATGAAAAGAAGATTAAAGGGACCATGATCATCTTGAGCAGCAGAATAAAGACTTCACCAATTAATTCTAAGATTGGGGTAACAAATTCAACCAACTGAAATGATTGATATTGACGAAAAATAAGGCCCAATAGAATGGCTAAAATAACTGCTATACCAATCCTTTGATTAAGCGTCCTCATTAGTTCACTCTCTCTAATACAGCTGCGAAAAATCCATCCATATCATGCTCGTCAAATTTAGTTTTGAAAAAGTCGCCTGTACTTACTGCAATATCATACTTATCGAGTATGGGCTGAATGCTCATGACCTTAAAACCTGAATTATCTTCTAAAAAACTATTTACAGCATCTTCGTTTTCCTCTGGCATAAAGCTGCAGGTCGCGTAAATAAGTCTTCCGCCTAACTTAGTTAATTTAGAAGCTGCCGTGAGAATATTTAATTGTTTTTTTTGCATCTCAAAAATAGAATCCAGGTCATGTTTCCATTTAAGATCTGGATTTCTTCTAATTGTTCCAAGCCCAGAGCAAGGAGCATCAACCAGAACTCGATCAAACTTTCCCCGCAATCTCTTAATACGGATATCATTTTCATTATTGATATGATGGCACACAGTATTAGAGAGTCCAGATCGTTTTAATCTTTTTCTCAAATTCGTTAACCTTTTATCATTCACATCAAATGCGTAAAGACGGCCTGAACCAGACATCATCGCCCCAAGAGCAAGAGTTTTTCCACCTGCCCCTGCACAAAAATCTGCCACCATATGTTTTCTATTAGCATCAACTATGAAGGATAAAATTTGACTTCCCTCGTCCTGAACCTCTATTAAACCATCTTTAAAAATTGGTAAGTTTTGTATTTGCGATCCTCTAGGCAGACGAACTCCAATTGGGCTTAGATTTGACGCAGTTATTTTTTTTGGATTGATTGATAAATTATCTTTAAGGTTCTTAATTATAACTTCTCTAGATTTTTCTTTTATTGTATTAACCCTGACGTCAAGATAAGACGGTGAGGTTAATTTATTAAGCACTAGTTTTATTTTTTTTTCATCATATGATACTGCTAACTTACGAAAGATCCATTCAGGCAGGCTATAGCGGATCCATAGATCACTTATTTTCTTTAATTTATCTTTTATGGCTTGCGATGAAATAGTAAAGTCTGGGGATAGAACCTTAATCTCTTCATCGGAATAACTTTTCTCGATGATCAAGTGCGCAACGACTAAATTCTCTGGCTGGCTTGATTGCATTAGGTTTTCATATAAGAGCTTATTTCGAATGATCCCGTAGTATGTCTCTGCAACCTCGCTTCTTTCTTTGACGCCCAAATTAGTATTATTCTTAAAAAAATAACTGAGATTGGAATCTGCTGGATACTCTGAATTTAGATGATCTTGAAGTGCGGATGAAATCTTTTTAAATAAAAATATATTCACAATATTGGGCTCACAATAAGTTAAAGATATTCCCTTTTGAGATTACCTGGTCAACCACCAGCCCAATTGGCGTGGGTGTGATAATTCTCACTGGGATATGATTTTTTTTTGAAAGCCAAATATCATGTGTCAATTCTTCATCATTCACTCTCCCCTGATATTTGATGCATTCTATAAATCGATCATTTATTTTAAGATTTTCTTCTTTAATTTTTCGGTACGTATATTTTTTATACTCATGGGAGTCTAAGATAAAAAATGAATGATTTTCTTCTAACATCTCAAAACCATTAAACTCAAAAAAATAACTCAATACGTCTTGAGTCCCTTTTTTTAATTGATATTCCTTTGATTTTTTTTCACTTTGTATTTGAATTAGTTCTTTTTTGTAATCAATTGTCGTTATTGTTTGTTTATCCTTTTTTAAATTTTTTCGCACAATCGAATCCGGGAAATAATGATTACCTTTGATATGACCGCTGCTAATCAATTGATAGTTTCCTAAAAGGTTCATGGCACCAAGGAAACTTGATGATGCAATTATCTTATATCGATTCTTATCTTTCCTGTATTTAACATCAATAGAGCCCAGAGATTTCTTTTCAAAACTTAGATCATATGTAATGTTAATTGAATTAGGTAAATCCTTAGCAAGGATAGAGTGACTAAGTAGTAGGCTAAATATAAGTGACCAAATTCTCATTCGACTCTCGCTTTTCAATTTGTCCGAGTTGAGTTACTTCTTCGCCATTAGCTTCAAGTATTTCTCTAGCCATAGGTACATCTGATGAGTCGACTATAACAACAAATCCGATACCACAATTGAAAGTTCGATACATTTCTTCAATATTTAGATTTGCTTTTTCCATAATCCATTCAAATATCGAAGGCATCTTCCAGCTTTTAGGATCGATCTGTGCTTTAAAAGAATTAGGATAGCTTCTGGGAAGATTTTCAGTTAATCCACCTCCTGTGATATGTGACATTGCCTTGATTTTTACTTCTTTTTTCAAGTTTAAAATTGATTTGACATACAGACGAGTCGGCTCCATCAACAGGGTGGCGATAGTTTGTTCGCCAATTTGATCATGAATATTAATACCATGACTTTCAATAATTTTTCTTATCAATGAATACCCGTTGGAATGTGGTCCTGATGATTTCAAGCCTAGTAACACATCGCCATCTTTTATATCTCTTCCATCAATGATTTCATTCTTTTCAACTATCCCGACAGCAAAGCCAGCCAAATCATAATCGCCCTCATTGTACATACCAGGCATCTCAGCTGTTTCACCCCCGGCTAATGAACATCCTGATAACTCGCAGCCTCTTGCAATACCCTCAATTACACTCGCTGCCTGGTCAACCTCAAGCTTTCCACAAGCATAATAATCTAAGAAGAATAAAGGCTCTGCCCCCTGCACTAAAATATCATTTACACACATTCCAACTAGGTCCTGTCCGATTGTATTGTGCTGATCTAATTCAATTGCAAGTTTTAGTTTTGTTCCAACGCCATCTGTTCCAGATACCATGCAGGGGTTTTTATATCCAGATGGAATTTCAAAAAGTGATCCGAACCCACCAATCGAACCTAAGAGTTCTTGTCTAGAAGTTTTTTTGGCAAATGGCTTGATTCTTTCAACCAAACTCTCTCCCGCATCAATGTCGACACCGGAAGATTTATAGTCAATTTTATTGGGAATAGTTTTTTTTTCAGACAATTGATTTCCTGGCTTGTAGTAGAATTATTTATTACTGAATTTTAACTCATTTTTATTTACCAAGATATATTTCATGGATCAATTGTTACTAAACATTCTTCCCGTGCCACAAAAAAATTTTGCAAATTTTGTTGCTGGAAAAAATATTGAAATTGTCTCATCTCTTGAGGCATTTAATAATGATTCAGATTCAACGCAACTTGTTTTTTTATGGGGTCCTGAAGGATCAGGAAAAAGTCATTTAATAGATTCCTTAACTAATACCAATATCAAGAAAATTGAAGATATACAACAATTCAACCATGATCAGTACAGAGAGCTCTTCATGTTAATAAATGACATCAAATCGCAAAACAAGAAGCTCATTATCACCTGCGATCGATCACCAGACGAACTCAATGGAATTGATGAGGATTTACATAGCCGATTAAAATGGGGTTTGGTTATTAATCTATCCCCGCTTACAGATGAAGATAAATTTCAAATCATAAAAATTAAGTCGCAAGAAAACGGTTACCACATTGAGGACAAGGTGATCAATTACTGTCTTCGTCACCTAAGGCGAGATCTTCACACCTCGATTAATACATTTCAAGCTCTGGACGAGTGGTCGCTCAAATCCAAAAGAGCCATTACCATTAATCTCATAAAAGACTTACAAAGAGAAAATATAATTTAATTAGTTTCTGATCAGATAATCAAAAGCCCCAAGGGCTGCTTTTGATCCCTCACCCATGGCAATGATAATTTGTTTATATGGAACGGTCGTCACATCACCCGCAGCAAAAATTCCTGGAACAGAAGTTTCACCATGATCATTGACCTCTATTTCTCCATACTGGCTTAATTTAATATCATCTTTTAACCAATCCGTATTTGGAATCAAGCCAATTTGAATAAATACCCCTTCCAGAGCAAGCTCTTTCTCTTCCTGTGAGTATCTATTTATGTATTTAATTGCTGAGACTTTTGTGTCACCAAAAATTTCCTTGGTCTGGGCATTTAAGATCACATCAACATTTTTCAATGAATATAATCGATCTTGTAAGACCTGATCAGCTTTTAAATCGGGCATAAATTCAAATAAGGTGACGTGACCAACAATACCAGCTAAATCAATTGCTGCCTCAACGCCTGAATTTCCACCCCCTATAACTGCAACATGTTTACCCTTAAATAAAGGACCATCACAGTGAGGACAGTAAGCTACCCCTTTTCCTTTAAATTCTGTTTCTCCAGGAACTCCAAGCTCTCTCCATCTTGCCCCAGTTGATAAGATTAATGTCTTGGATTTTAATTTAGCCCCATTTTCTAACTCTAGCTCAAATTTTTCCTCTTTATTTTTGGAAATATGAATTTTCTTCGCTCGCTGGTGATTCATTACATCAACCTCATAATCGAGCACATGCTCCTCAAGCGCCTTAACAAGTTTAGGGCCCTCTGTTGCCTTGACTGAAATAAAATTTTCGATACCAAGCGTATCCATGACTTGTCCGCCAAATCTCTCAGCCACTATGCCTGTTTTAATTCCCTTTCTTGCTGAATAAACAGCTGAAGAAGCTCCGGCAGGGCCACCACCAACAATCAGAACATCAAAATCTTCTTTTTTATTTAATTTTTCTGATTCAATAGAATCACTGCGAGAATCAATTTTAGCAACAATCTCCTCTAACTCCATTCGACCTTGATAAAACTCTTCATTGTTTAAAAAAATGGTCGGCACAGACATGATTTTTTTATTTTTGACTTCGTCTTGATAGACATCGCCATCAATCATCGTGTGTGTGATATTTGGATTAAGAAGGGACATGACATTTAAAGCCTGAACAACATCAGGGCAGTTATGACAACTCAAAGAAATATAAGTCTCAAATTTATATAAGCCACTTATTGATTTAATCTGCTCAATTAATTCTTTTTCAATTTTTAAAGGGTATCCTCCTACCTGCAAGATAGCCAAGATGAATGAAGTAAATTCATGGCCCATAGGGATGCCAGCGAAAACGATTCCGGTTACATAATCAGGCTGGTTAACTTGGAATGAAGGACTTCTATGGGTTGAGTACTCTCCCTTTTTGATCGAAATCATTGAAGACATCGTGTCTACTTCTGTCAATAAATCGACCATTTCAGCAGACTTATCGCTTTCATTTTCAAAATATACAATCTCAATGGGATTTTCAATCTTAGCCATGTAAGTTGATAATTGATTTTTAATATTTTGATCTAAAGCCATAATGTTCCTCTAAAAATTGAAAAAGGGACTCAGTTTAGACCAAGTCCCAAATTAAATTAAATCTTACCTACAAGATCAAGAGATGGTTCAAGAGTTTCAGCACCTGGTTTCCAAGATGCTGGACATACTTGTCCAGGATTTGCAGCAATATGTTGTGCAGCTTGTACTTTTCTAACAAGGTCTGCTGCTGATCGACCGATACCTAGATCATTCACTTCAGCTGTTTTGATAACGCCATCAGGATCAATAATAAAAGTTCCTCTTAATGCAAGCCCTTCTTCTTCGATCATCACGTCAAAGTTTCTTGAAATTGCACCTGTTGGATCACCTAGCATTGGGTATGTAATTTTTTTGATGGTTTCTGAAGCGTCATGCCATGCTTTGTGAGTAAAGTGAGTATCTGTAGATACACTGTACACTTCAACACCCATCTTCTGAAGCTCTTCGTAGTGATCAGCTACATCACCAAGCTCAGTTGGACAAACGAATGTAAAGTCAGCTGGATAGAATACGAAAACGTTCCATTTCCCTTTTAATGTTTCTTCTGTTACTTCAACAAATTTACCATTGTGAAAAGCTTGTGCTTTAAATGGTTTTACTTGTGTATTAATTAATGAAGACATACGAACTCTCCTAATAAAAATAAATTGAGTTTGTATTTTAGGCGATTATTTTATATATGTATAATTAATTATTATTATATTTTTGATAAATAAAACTTATTATTAGTTATCTGTTTTTTCTTCCCTCTTCCAGCATTATTTGTTCTGCTTGAAGTTGTTTTAATCTCGATTCGACTCGGGACTTAGCATAAAAATCATTACTTCGTATATTCTTTGCAATACCGAATTGGACAATGGCATCCTTTAAGTTGTATTGATAATAAAAATACTCACCCATATTTTCATGGTACTCGATATCCTTATTCAGACCTTTGAATGCTTTCGCCAAAAACTTATACAAATTTGGATCAGACCTGTATTTAAAGATATATTGCTCTATCATCTCTTTCACCTCAGAATAATTACCCAAGGATAGATTTACCTCAGCCAAACGATAAACAAACGCTCTATAGAAAGGTTGTTTTATTAAAAGCTTTTCGAGTTCTTGCTTGGCCTCTGCAAACTCATTTTTTTGCAATAGAATATCAATCTTAAGATTATCAATGAGAGGATTTTTTTCTTTTATTAAATTGGAATATATTTTTTCTGCATCATTAATTTTTTTATCTTTTAGGTAAGCAAGAGCTAGGGCATATTGCTCCCCCTCCAAGTTAACATAAGTTTTATTTTTAATATTTTTTTCAAAAGTTTTTATGTTGTTCTCATTCGAGTATAGAGCTCGAACTTTTCCACGAATAAAATGAAAATAGTTACTATTATTGGTGTATCTGTAGGGATAATCCTTTAAACGATCGCTGATATCTGAAATACGATCTGAGGTTATTGGATGCGTTCTCAAGTAAGAAGGAGCAGAAGAAGAATATCTGCTTCCCTTTTGAAGAGTATTGAAGAAATCTACAGCCGAACCAACGTTATATCCAGACTTATACAAGATATCGATGCCAATACGGTCAGCTTCTTGCTCATGCTCCCTGGTATAATCTAAAAAATTCTGTATGTTCATCGCCTGTGATGCCATCATCGCACCCGCAGCTGCTTGAGGATTTGATCTTGCAGCTAACAGACCTAATGCAAGTAAAAAAATACTTTTATACTTATCCCTATCTTGTTTGGCAATGACTCTTTGCAAATGTTTTTGAGTCACATGAGCAATTTCGTGCCCAAGGACACTTGCTATCTCAGACTCGTTATCTGCGCTTATAAATAAACCCGTATGAACTCCGATTAAGCCTCCTAACATTGCAAAAGCATTTATAGCGTCATCTTTTAACACAAAAAAAGTAAAGTCTTTTTGCGGAGCATCGCTGTTTGATACTAGTTTGTCCCCAAGGTAATTAAGATAATCATTTATTTCTTCATCCTGAACTACCTCTGGACTAGAATGAACTTGATATAATATTTCCCTAGCTATCATTTTTTCTTGATATGGAGAGATAAATTGATCACTAAACTCGCCCAGATCAGGTAAATTATTAGCCCATGATAGGTGGCTAAATATTAGAAAAATTATAAAAAAATTTTTGGGTAAATTCATCCGATACTCTATAAGGAGCTTACTTAATGCTAACTCATTTAGATAAAAATGGAAATGCAACTATGGTTGATATTTCTGATAAAAAGACAACAACTCGCACCGCATTAGCATCTGGAGTTATTCACATTACACCAGAAATCTTAGAAGCCATCAAAAAAGATTCAATAAAAAAGGGGGATGTATTTACAGTAGCTAAAATAGCGGGAATAAATTCTGCAAAAATGACTGAGGCTATTATTCCATTATGTCATCAAATTCCCTTAGATTACATTGATATCAATTTTGACCTCCAGGAAGAAAATTTAATAATTGAAGCATTCGCCAGTGTCAAAACTTCTCATAAAACTGGGGTGGAGATGGAAGCCTTAGTTGCTGTGAATTCATTTTTACTCACGATTTATGACATGTGTAAAGGTATTTCTAAAGATATGCGAATAACCGATATTAAGCTATTAAAAAAAACAGGTGGTAAATCTGGTGACTGGGAAACATCATCAAAATAAACTAATTAATTTATTTACTGATGCTGGAGCCATTGAGATTCCGTATCTATAATGACCAACGTTATAAAATTTTTCCTTTATTTTTTTATCCTGAACAATAATGGGAATGTTATCCTTTGAGCCAGGCCTAAATCCACACCAATGATTTATAACTTCAAGTTCACATAATTCCGGAATAATTTTCTCCGCATTTTTCTTAAGCAACTCTAAATCTTGATCGGTTAAATTATCATCAAAACCAACATTTTCTAATGTACTCCCTGCAATTAATGCACCATTCTTTCTTTGTAGAAGATAAAAACCATCTTTGAATAAAATATGGTCAAGTTGAATATGATTGGTATTTTTATATTCGATGAGCTGGCCTCTGACTGGGAAGATTTTATCTCGCATATCATTATCTAAGTCCTGAGTCCAAGCACCTGAGGCTAAAATAAACTTATCGCCTGAAATTTTTTTTCCATTAATATCAATAAAATTACTCTTCAAGTCAGTACTAATCAAATTATTTTCAAGAATCTGTATCCCAAGATAATCTAGATATTTTTGCAGGCCTAGGATTAATTTTTTTGGATTGATCTGATACACATCATCTATCGTAATTGCGTTAGATGATCTAAATTTTTCTGTTGAAAATGATAATTTATTTTTTATTAACCATAACTCAATATCTCTTAAATCATCAAGGATAACGGTCATTCCTGATCTTAAATATTCGATATTAATGTCAAATTGTGAATTAAGTATTTCACTCAATTCTAAATAATATTTCTTAGATTTATCTATTAAGTCAAACACCTCGGATGAATAATAATTAGGAAGAAGTGGAAATAAGATACCAGCTCCGTAAATTGATGACCCTGAGCCAATTGTATCTTTCTCATAAATTGTCACTTGGTGGCCCAACTTGTTTAATTCAATCGCTTGAATACAACCAATAATTCCACCACCAATTATGTTGATTTTCAAATTATTTTCCATTTAAAGAATAATTTTCAAATAATCTTATTTCTTCAAAATGGCCTAAGACCACTACAACATCACCTGTATTTAATCTCAAATCATCTCTTGGTTCTATATCTTCAAGCATATTAGGTCTTCTTAGATGATGAATAGAGATACCATACTCTTCAAGAGGAATATCAGACAATAGTTTTCCATTAAGAAAACTTTTATTCTTTATCTCAATTGAGTGAAGTTGGTGTTGATTTATTAAATCATCCTTTTCATCAGAGATGCCCTTAAAATAGCCCTTAAAAATCTTATATTTTGATTCACGAAATTCTCTTATTTTTTTAATTACTCTTGACAGAGGAACATCAAAAATTACTAACGCATGTGACGCCAACATCAAACTTCCCTCAAGAACTTCTGGAACAACCTCATTTGCCCCAGCGGCTCTTATTTTTTCTAGGCCGCTTTCATCCAATGTTCTTACAATCACAGGAATATCTTTATTGTAACTTCTAACAACTGTTAAAACTTTCTCAGAAGCCCTGTCGTCTGCGTAAGTCACTATTAACCCCTTAGCGCTATCAATACCAGCTGCTTTAAGAACCTCCAATCTACTGGCATCACCATAGACTACATTTTCACCTGCTGTAGCAGCATCATTTACTCTTGTCATATCTATATCAACTGCAATATATGGGATGTTTTCCTCGGAAAGAAATCTTGATAAGTATTGTCCGCTTCTTCCAAATCCACACAAAATTACATGATCATTGAATTTATGTCCGAGCTCTTCAATATTATTTATATTATCCTGACTATTTTTTAAATAGGTTTTAGATAATTTTCTAGCAATTCTTCCGTTAAATTGAATAATAAATGGTGCAAGAAGCATTGAAAGCAAAGCCACTGCAAGCACAACCTGAGAAACAAAATCATTAAGTATTCTCTCTTGTTGTGCCAGGGCCAGAATAACAAAGCTAAATTCTCCAGCATGGGCTAAAATGACTCCGGTCCTTATCCCAACACCTGTCTCATAACCAAAAATTTTAATTAAAAGAGCAATAAGTGTTGACTTGAATAAGATAAGGATTAATAAAAAGCTTAAAATCAACAAAATATTTGAAAAAAGCAGATTTAAATTTAGCATCATTCCAATAGTGATAAAAAATAATCCTAGTAAAATATCTCTGAATGGAGCTATATCTGATTCAACTTGAAATCTATAGTGTGTTTCTGAAATGAGCATCCCTGCCACGAAAGCACCTAATGCAAAGGAAAGTCCAAAATAATCCGTTACATAAGCAAATATAAGTGTGACCATAAGAACATTCAAAACAAAAAGCTCACTTGATTTTTGCCTCGCGATGATTCCAAACCACCAATTTAGAATTGGTTTTCCAACCCAGAAAACAATCACAAAAAGAATTGTTGCTTTGATTAGAACTATAGAAAATGATTGAAATAGATCAAAATTTGGATTTGCAAGCGTTGAGATTAAAATTAAAACGGGGATAACGGCTAAGTCCTGAAATAACAAAATTCCTATCGATAATTTTCCGTGCCTGGTATTTAAATCCAATCTCTCCATAAGAATTTTTGAGACGATTGCAGTTGAGGACATAGTAACAGCTGCTCCTACAACAAAACCATCAATAAGGCTCAATCCAACAAACATTGCTAGCATAGTTGATATCAAAAGCGTAATTCCAACTTGAGTTAAACCTACACCAAAAAGAATCTTTCTCATCGAGTTTAGTGTGGGTAAACTAAACTCAAGACCAATAGTGAACATTAAGAAAACGATTCCAAATTCCGCTAGATGACGGTTCGATTCCGAATCAGTTAAAACTGCCAATCCACTAGGTCCTAATATCAGGCCGACAAGGAAGTAAGCAATCATAGGTGGAAGCTTTGCATTTCTTAAAAGTGCAACCAGCCCAACAGAACAAAACAGAAGAAGGATTATTAATTCTATAGATGAATACATTTAATAAATTTATATTTAAGATTTAATTAACTATAATAAAGATAATTATGAATGATATAAAACAAATAATCACCGACTCTGCAAAAAAAGTCTTAGAAATTGAATCAATAGAAATCAATAATGCTCAAAAATTCATCGATGAAAATTTTGCCGACATAATTATTAAACTAAGCGAATGTAGTGGACGAATCATCTTAAGCGGAATGGGTAAGTCTGGTCATATAGCAGGCAAAATTGCCTCAACTTTGTCTAGCACAGGATCTCCTGCATTTTTTATGCACCCAGGTGAAGCAAGTCATGGCGACCTCGGGATGATAACTCATGATGATATTGTTATTTTTTTATCAAATTCTGGTGAAAGCGATGAAATCTATAACCTCATTCCAAGTATAAAAAGAATAGGAGCGTCAATAGTTGCTATTACTAGTAATGAAAAATCTGAAATTGCCAAATATGCTGATCACCATATTTCTTCAAAGGTATCCACCGAGGCATGTCCTTTAGGTTTGGCTCCTACCGCAAGTTCAGCACTTATGTTAGCCATTGGAGATGCAATTGCTATTTCCTTACTCCAATTAAAAGGTTTCACAGCTGAAGATTTTTTAAAATCCCACCCTGGTGGTGCTTTAGGAAAAAATAAATTTATAAAAATTAAAGAGGTTATGAGAAGTGTTAATGAAGTACCTGTTGTTAATCCCGGTGATAGTCTAAAACAAACTATTAAATTAATCACAGAAAAAAAAGTAGGTTATGCCGTTGTGGCTGATAAATTAAAATATTTAGGTATCTTTACTGATGGAGATCTGAGAAGATCAATTTTGCAAGAAGCATCTATTTCAGATGAAATTTCAAAGTGGATGAGTACTAATCCTTTTTTTATTAATGAGCATAATTTAGCAACATCTGCAGCAGAATTAATGGAAAAAAATAAAATATCCAGTTTAGTTGTTGTTGATAACAGAGATAATCTTGTAGGTGTAATTAATTTCCAAGATTTATTGATAAATAAAGTCATTTAATTAATGAGTAAATATTCAATTTTTTTTACAATGATTTTTCTTGTAATAATTTCAATTATTTCATTCTGGCTTAATAATGAGGTAAAAAAAGAATTGAATATTGAAGAAAAAAAATTAACTAATAATCCAGAGTATTTTTTAAAAAATTTTATCTCTAAACAAACAGATGATCTTGGAAACTTAAATTTTTCTCTAGAAGCTATACAGATGAATTATTTTTCTTACAGTGATGAATCAATTTTAAAGAAACCAGTATTTAAAAAATTTGAAGAAAAGAAAAAAGTTTTAGATTTAATAAGTAACAAAGGCGTTATTTATGAAAATGGTGAAAAAATAAAAATGCTTGATGATGCACAGATGATAAGGTACGAAACCAAATCAAAAAAAGTAATGAAATTATTGTCTAATGAAATCACAATCGTGCCAGATAAAGAAATTTTATCTTCGGATCAAAAAATTAAAATTATTCAGGAGCCAAATATAGAAATTGATGGAGTAGGTTTTAACTATAATAAAAAAACTGGAATCATAAAAATATATGATTCTGTGAGAGTTCATTATGACAAATAAATTTATTTACATAATATTATTTTTATCTTTCTTTTCTTTTGCTGACAAAGCTGACAAAGATCAGCCAATTATTATTGATTCAGATGAATTGATAATTGATGACTCAAAAAATATTAGCACCTATTCTGGAGATGTCATTTTACAGCAAGGGACATTAATTATTCGAGGTGATAAATTGATTATCAGAGAAGACAAACAAGGTTTTCAACACTCCACCTCAGAAGGAAAACCCACAACCTTTAAACAAAAAATGGAAGGAAGTGATGATTACATTGAAGGACAAGCTTTAAGGATCGAGTATGATGGAAATATGGATAAGATACACTTGTATAGCAAAGCACGTGTAAAAAAAGGAAATGATTTAGTTATCGGTGATTACATAATGTACGATGCAAGCTCAGAGTTTGCGCAGGCAATGTCAGGAAATACTAAAACAAAAGATGGAGAAGAATTAAAAAAGGGAAGAACACGGGCTATTATTCGTCCTGATAAGAAATAAAATGACGACTTTAAGAATACAAAATATAAAGAAAAGTTATAAAAATAAAGATGTTGTTAAAGATATTTCTCTAGAAATATCTAGTGGGGAAATTATTGGTTTATTAGGTCCTAATGGCGCTGGAAAGACCACATCCTTCTATATGATCGTGGGTTTAATTCAACCTGAACATGGATCAATATTAGTTGATAATACCAATATTACAAAAAAACCCATTCATGTTCGCTCACAACTAGGTCTTGCCTACCTTCCTCAAGAGCCATCCATTTTCAGAAAAATGAATGTTGAAGAAAATATCATCTCCATTTTGGAGTTAAGAAAATTAAATAAAGATGATACTAAAACAAAGCTTAATCTACTTCTCAATGAACTTGGCATAGAACATATCAGAAAAAATTCTGCTATTTCTCTATCAGGTGGAGAAAGAAGAAGGGTTGAAATTGCAAGGTGCCTTGCAACGAATCCAAAATTCATTCTGCTTGATGAACCATTTGCTGGAATTGATCCAATTGCAGTCTTAGATATACAAAAAATCATTAAATTTTTATCCTCCCGAGGCATTGGGATTCTCATAACAGACCACAGTGTTCGTGAAACACTTGGCATTTGTAATAGAGCTTACATTGTCAATCAAGGTAAAATTTTTACTTCTGGCACACCCAATGAAATTGTAGAAAATGAAAATGTAAAAAATATTTATTTAGGCCAAGATTTTTCTCTTTAAATATGGCATTAAGCGCTCATTTAACACTCAAAAATTCACTTAAGTTATCGCCAAATATTGAACAATCAGTTAATTTACTGAAATCTAATGAAATTGAAATTGAATTATTAATTAATGACTTTTTATCCAAGAATCCTTACTTACAGCTTGATGATTCAGAAAAAATTAATCTTAATTATTCCACTAGTGTTATTGAAAATAATGAAGAAAATATTTCAGAAAATAATATTTATGGATTTAGTCTTAAGGATTATTTATTAAATAATTTATTTGATTTAGGACTTGATTATGAGGATGAGGTATTAGCGCGATTAATTATTGATTATATTGATGACAACGGTTATTTGAAGGAAGATTATGATTTCTTCATTAGAGAATTAGCTCTTGATCCTGGCAATGCCAATAAAAAAATTAAGAATCTTATTTTGAACTTAAATACTATTTCATCTCCAGGTATTGGTGCCAGAAACTTAAAAGAATGTTTGATCTTTCAACTTGATCAATTTATTCGAAATCAAGTTGTATTAGACTCAAAAAAAATTATTGAAAATTATTTAGTAGACTTAGCAAATAAGAATTTCAAAAAAATTGCGAAAAATCTAGACCTTCCACCTGATCACATAATTAAATGCAATGAGTTTATAGTGTCCCTTAATCCAAAACCTGGGCTTGCTTATCTCTCATCAGATACATCTCAATTTATCACCCCAGATATAATCATAAAAAATAATGGAAATAAATTTAATATTTCACTAAAAAATAATTATGACTCTCTTAGATTATTTAATTTAAAAAAAGATGAGATTAATGATAAAGATTCATACAATCAAGCAAAGTGGTTCATAAAGAATTTAAATTATAGAAAAATTAATATTATCAGGGTTGTTAATTCTATCTTCTCTCACCATAAAGAGTTTTTAAATGAAAATATTCTAAAGTCTCCTTTAAATATTAAAACAATTGCGAATGAACTGGAGATTCATGAATCAACCGTTAGTAGAATTATAAATAATAAATTCATTGAAACGCCTCATGGTATTTTTGAATTAAAATATTTTTTCATAAATGAGGTTAACAATACTTCGAACAAAACTATATTAGATAAAATTAAAGCTATTATTAGAGATGAGGATAAAGCCAAACCATTGTCTGATTCTCAAATTCTCTTAACACTTGACAAAGAAAATATTACAATCAGTAGAAGAACAGTTGCCAAATATCGTGAACAACTGGGGATATTATCTGCCTCAAAACGAAAGAAAGGTGCTTAAATAAATGGATATTACAATCACAGGCCAAAACATTGAAATTACTGAAGCTCTTGAATCACTAATTCATGAAAAATTTAATAAAATAACAAGGCATTTTGAAAATATAACTGATGTTAAGTTTATTTTAAAAACAGAAAATCATAATCACATTGCTGAATGTAAATTACATCTTATGCATAACGAAATCTTCAGCGACGCATCTGGATCAGACATGTACAAAGTTATAGATGATTTGATTCACAAAATAGATAGACAAGTTATTAAAATTAAAGAAAAGGCAAAAGATCACCACCAGTATGAGGGGGTTGTTAGAAAGCATAACCAATAAATTGTGAATTTATATATCATTACAGGATTGTCTGGTGCAGGTAAAACGAATGCCCTAAGAACTTTTGAAGATAATAACTTTTATTGTATTGATAACCTGCCTGCCAAACTTTTACCCAATGCAATTCAAGATCTAGAAAATAACCAAATCAAATCAATTGCAATAAGTATTGATAGTCGATCTCTCAATATTGAAATGCTTCCAGAAATATTAGAAGAATTAAAACTTTTAAAAATTTCATTTAAGTTGATTTTTTTAACAGCAAGTTTTGAACAAATTATCAAACGATTTAATGAGTCCAGAAGAAAGCATCCACTTAGTAAAAATAAGACAGGCTTACGAGAAGCCATAGTTAAAGATCAAGAAATTTTAAGTTTGATAGAGGACGATTATATTCATATTGATACCAGCAATCTTAATTTAACGTCACTTAATATAAAAATAAATGATCTTATCGATTCAAAATTAAGTTTTCATATTCACCTATCATCTTTCGCTTTTAAAAAAGCAATTCCATTAGATATTGATTTTATTTTTGATGTAAGAGAATTACCAAACCCATTTTATAAAGATGATCTTAAAAACCTTACAGGTTTAGATAAGCCTCTTAAAAAATACTTACTAGAATTCGAAGACACCAAAGAAATGATTCAAGATATCTCGTCTTTTTTGAGACCACGAATAAAAAAATATGGGCTCCAAGGAAGAAAATATCTTGCAATTGGATTTGGATGCACAGGAGGAAGACATAGGTCAGTCTTTATAACAGAGGAAATTGCAAATATTATTAAAAATAATAATAATGATCTGCATGTATCAACTTTTCATCGAGAATTAGATGTTTAGATTTTTATTAATTACTCATGGCAATCTTGGTCAATCACTTGTTGAGTGTGTTGAGAAGAATTTACAAAAAAATTGTAACAACATAATTGATATTATTTCTTTAAATTCTTCAGATATTGATGTAACAAGAAAAGAGCTTGATATATACGTTAATAAAAATAAAGATTGCGAGATAATAATACTTACAGACTTATATGGCGCCTCTTCTAGCAATATCGTCAAAAAATATACATCGCAAGAGAATGTTTATGCCATATCAGGATTGAATTTGCCAATGTTAATGAAAGCCGTTACATTAAAAACAAATGACATACAAATCATGTTGGATGAAATTATTAAATGTGGAAACAAATCCATCATTAATTTTTTATGATAAAAAAAAATCTTACTATCAAGAATGAACTAGGCCTTCACGCAAGAGCTTCAAACAAATTATCAATTGAAGCTGCTAAGTTTAAATCAAAGATTGAAATTATCTTTAATGATCAAATTATTGATTGTAAAAATATGATGGACATTCTCCTCCTATCAATTGGAATTCATGATTCTTTCACCATCAAAATAAGCGGCGTCGATGAGAAAAAAGCATTAGAGTCAATAGAAAAATTAATTAATAATTTATTTGGTGAGGGGAAATAATTGTTAATTATCTCAGGTATCCCTGTCAGCTCAGGTGTAGCAATTGGTAAAGCTTATATCTTAGCTCATGCATTAAATGAGGTCGAACCATATACTATCACTGAGAAAAATATTACAAATGAAATTAAACGTTTTAACCGAGCTATTAAAAAACTTAAGAGTGAGTTATTAGGTTTAAAGAAAGAGCTAAAAAAAAATAAAATGGGTGAATATGGATCATTCATCGATGTGCAATTAGCCATAATTAATGACCCAAAAATTTCCAAAAATCCATTAGAACTTATTAAAAAATCTAAGCAAAATGCTGAGTGGGCATTAAAAGTTCAAATGGAAGAAATCATTAATAAATTTAATTCAATTGAGAATAATTACATTCGTGAAAGAAAAAATGATATTTATCAAGTCTGTGAAACATTGATTAAATATTTAATCGGTCATGAATCTAGACAATTGTCTAATGATAAAAATAGAATTATCGTTGCACATGATATTTCTCCTTCAGATGCTCTTAAATTTAAAAATAGCAACAATATTGCGTTTGTTACAGATATTGGAGGAACCACATCTCATACTGCTATTCTAGCTAAAAGTATCAATATACCCTCAGTGGTTGGAACACAAAATGCTAAAAACTTGATATCAAACGGTGATAATTTAATTGTTGATGGAGACCATGGCTGCGTAATTATTGATCCAACCGATGAAGTTATAAATGAATATAAGTTAAAACAAAACTTATATGAATTAGAAAGTAAAAAATTACTTAATCTACAAAAACTCACATCAAAAACCATTGATAAAGTGTCTGTAAATTTATATGTAAATATTGAAGATACTAATAATATTGAACCTGTAATGGAAAATAATACAAAGGGTGTTGGATTATTTAGAACTGAATTTATTTTTATGGATAAACATCGTATGCTCGATGAAAATGAGCAATTCACAATTTATAGAAACTTAACAAAAGCGTTACCTAATAAAACAATCACTATTAGAACACTAGATTCAGGTGGTGATAAAGTTATTGAGCATATGCCAAATACAAATCAGAATCCTGCTTTAGGTCTAAGAGCTATAAGATTCTGTTTAGCAGAGCCTGATGTTTTTATCACACAGATTAAAGCATTACTTAGAGCCTCACATTACGGTGACATTAGAATATTAATACCAATGCTGAGTTCTGATAACGAGCTCAGGCAAGTAAAACTATTAATTGAGCGAGCAAAAGATATACTTACTTCAGAAAGAAAAAAATTCAATTCCAAAACGCTAATTGGAGGAATGATTGAAGTACCCGCAGCAGCCATTGATGCTGAAAGTTTTGCTTCTCAATTAGACTTTCTTTCAATTGGTACAAATGACTTGATTCAATATACTTTAGCCGTTGATAGAACAGATGATGCTGTATCTCATTTGTATGATTCATCCCACCCTGCGCTTCTTAAATTAATTAAAGTGGTAATAGATGCAGGAACTAAAGCAGGTATCGAAGTGTCTCTCTGTGGTGAAATGGCAGGAGATCCTAAGTTAACTAAATTACTTATTGGGCTTGGTTTAACAAATTTTTCAATGCATCCATCTAGCTTACTGAAAGTAAAAAAAGTAATCTTAGAATCTGAGTTTTCAAAATTAAAATCGAAAGCCAAGAAAATCCTGAATACTCACGATAAAATTGAAATTGAAAATTTAATCAATAATCTCAATAATTAATAATATGAACAATCCTATTTTAGAACAAATAGACTTACCAGTCTTTGACCAAATTAAAGCGGAACATATCTATCCAGCAATTTCAGCAATCATCAATGAAAATAAAACTAAAATAAAAGAGATGGAAAGTTATGATATTTCTGAAATTGACTATAAATTTGTTGATGAGTTAAGCCTTCTAGATTACAAACTTAGTAATGCTTGGTCACAAATTGGCCATCTAAATTCAGTAATGAATTCTGACCTATACCGAGGTGAATATAATAAATGTCGTGAGCTCATCACAGAGTATTACTCAAACTTATCGCAAAATACAAAAATCTTTAATTTGTATAAAGAATTAAAAAAATCTGCCATTTTTGAATCTTTGGATGCAATTCAGCAAAAAATAATTAATGATGAAATTAAAGACTTTAAACTTGGTGGAGTAGATCTCGATGAAGATAAAAAAACTGTGTTTAAAGAATTACGATCAAAACTAGCAAAATTAGCATCAAAATTTGAAGAAAATGTTTTAGACGAAACCAACAACTATACATTAAATATTACTGACGAAAGTTTGCTAGATGGCATACCTGAAGATATCCTTGAGTCTGCAAAGTCCTTAGCAAATGAAAATGATCATAAAGGTCACACTTTCACTCTTCATTTTCCTTGTTATGTTCCTATTCTTCAGTATGCCAAAAATAGAAATCTAAGAAAAGAAATGTATGAAGCTTATGCCAAAAAAGCATCAGAGTTTTCTGATAAAAAATTTGATAATACAACCATCATCAAAGATATTCTTAGCCATCGTGCAAGCATTGCAAAATTGTTAGGATTTAATAATTATGCCGAGTTAAGTATTGATAGGAAAATGGCAAGCAACCCAAATGAAGTTTGTTCTTTTTTAAGAGACTTATCCAACAAAGCGAAACCATATGGTTTAAAAGATTTTGAGGAACTTAAAGAAACTGCAAAAAAAGATGGAGTTGAAGACCTTGAAGCCTGGGATGTAGCATTTTATTCTGAAATAATCAAACAAGATAAATACAATATCAACGACCAAGAGATAAAACAATTCTTTCCTGAGAATAAAGTTTTTGAAGGTTTGTTTAACGTAATTAAAAATTTATATGATATTGATATTATCGAGTCAAAAGCAGCAATTTGGCACAAAGATGTAAAGTATTATGAGTTATTACAAGACAATAAAATCATAGGTTCTTTTTATCTTGATCTATATGCACGTAAAAATAAACGAGGTGGCGCATGGATGGATGAATGTATTTCAAAAACTAAATTTAATGAAAATATTGATTACCCGGTTGCTTATCTCACATGTAATTTTTCATCACCCATAGGAAATAATCCAGCATTATTTACACATGATGAAGTGATTACACTATTTCATGAATGTGGCCATGGGCTTCACCATCTTCTAACCGAAATTTCTGAGTTTAATGTTTCTGGAATTAAGGGAGTTGAATGGGATGCCGTTGAATTACCCAGCCAATTTATGGAGAATTTTTGTTGGGATTGGAATGTGATAAAGAATATGACTCAACATATTCATACCAAAGAATCCATGCCAAAAGAATTATTTAAAAAACTCATAGCAAGTAAAAACTTTCAATCAGGAATGCAGTCTCTTCGTCAGATCGAATTTGCATTATTTGATATGTTAATTCACATGGAAGGTAATCCAGATAATTTAGATGTTATAAGTACCCTTGAGTCCGTACGAGATGAGATTGCAGTTGTTCGCCCTCCTCACTGGAATCGATTTCCTCATAGTTTTAGCCACATTTTTGCAGGTGGGTATGCTGCTGGATACTACAGTTATAAATGGGCGGAAGTGTTATCAGCAGATGTGTTCGAAGAATTTGAAAATAATGGGGTATTAAGCAAAGATGTTGGCGCCAGATTTAGAAAAGAAATTTTAAGTGTTGGTGGTTCAAGGTCAGCAAAGGAGTCATTTATAAAATTTAAAGGTAGAGAACCTTCTGTAGAAGCTTTGTTGAGACATAATGGACTTGCTGCATGATAATCATTTCATGGAATGTCAATTCATTAAAGATTAGATATGACCAACTTATAGATATAATTAATAAACATAATCCTGATGTTATTTCTTTACAAGAAACAAAGTCTCAAGATGAAAACTTTCCAATTGAATCTTTTAATAAACTTGGTTATCAATCTATCTTCACTGGTCAAAAAACATTCAATGGGGTCGCTATAATAACTAAACTCCCATATGAAAATGTTTTGTTAAATATTCCTAATTTTCAAGATGAGCAAAAAAGGTTTGTTTCTGCTGAGGTAAAGTTTGATGATAGAAAGATTCTAATAATGAATGGATATTTTCCTAACGGCCAATCATTAGATAGCGATAAATTTATTTATAAACAATCTTGGGTTAATGCTCTTTTAAAATTTATTAAAACAAAAAATTCTAATTCATTATTGATGGGAGATTTTAATATTGCTCCAGATGACATTGATTGTCATGATCCTGAAAAATGGGTTGGGACTGTTCTTACCAGCAATATTGAAAGAAATTTATTTAAAGAAATCATTGATTGTAATTTCATCGACACTCATCGCCATCTAAACAAAAATGAACCAGGATTTACTTGGTGGGACTATAGGATGGCAGCCTTTAGAAGAAACCTTGGATTAAGAATTGACCACATACTTGCTTCACATGATTTAAATAATTTTTTAAAAGACTTCAGTATTCTGAGCGATTATAGAAAATTAGAGAGGCCTTCAGACCACGCGCCGATAATGCTTACTTTGAATTTTTAAGTCCTAGTTGTTTTAGTTTTCTATAAAGATGAGTTCTTTCAACACCAGAAACCATTGATAAGTCTTTCATGCTTACGTTGTTATCCAAATGATGTTTCAAATAAAGTTTATCAAATTCTTCTCTTGCACTTTTAAGCTCAAAGTCATAAAGATGCTCAATAGGATTACTTTGCTTTGTAAGCTCATGTAAATCAACTGGGCTTAATTTAATAGCATTGAGATAGTCTTCCTCATCAATGATTTCTCCATGAGCAGATTTTAAGCAATTTCTGATAATCTGATCAAGATATAAAATGTCATAACAATTTTTATCCGATCTAATTTTGTTTAAAAAAGTAATATCAAACTCCTTATAAATTTTGTTTGAAACAAAATTTAAATGATAAGTAAGAATTTCTTTAGCTGATTTGATAAGCTTATCCTCATCATGCGGGCCAAAGACTTTAAAGTCAGTAATATAAAAATCTGAGAAATTAATTTTATGTTTATATTCTTCTGTTAAATCAACATCACTATTAATAGCTATTTTTACATTATATTTTTTTGTCTTGGATTCAATGATCTTAAATATCGATATGGCATTTTCATTATAATCAGAAAAATTTTCAAAAATTATTAAAGAATTTTTCTTTTCTGCTAAAAAAGATTCGCAGTTATCAATTTTTTTTATTGATGATTGATCAATCTTAAATACTTGATCTTTATTTGAAGATAAAAAAGAATAAAGGGCATCTTTACAATTAGTTTTAAAAAAATGATGATTTTCCTTTTCGTCTAGCTTTTCAAATAAATCAAACAACTCTTTATCTTTATTATTTTTTAGAAACTCGATGGACAAGGTATTAAAATCTAATGACTCATTAATTGCATCATTCAAAACTTTCAAAACTTTGTGCAGTGAAATTGGCTTTTCAATAAAATCAAAGGCGCCATTTTTGGTCGCCTCAATCGCTGTATCTATTGTTCCATGACCTGACATCATAATAATAGGTTGTTTTAATTTTTGACTGATCTTTAGTTCTTTGAGCAAAGTAATTCCATCGCAGTCAGGCATCCAAATATCTAACAAAATAATATCTACATTATTTTTTTGCTTTATTAATTTTCTTGCTTCATTTGCATCTGCCGCTAAACATGTTTCATAACCCTCATCAAGTAATATTTCTGATAAGGACTCTCGGATATCTTTTTCATCATCAATGATAAGAATTGTTGATTTATTTGCCATAATTAATAGCTAAAGTGTATTTCTACATTTGCCCCTGATATTTTATTATTTTTAATAGTGATAGATCCATCATGCTCATCAATAATTTTTTTCACAACAGCTAGACCTAATCCAGTACCAGTTTTTTTAGTCGTCACATAAGGCTCAAAAATATTTATGTCATCATTGACACCGGAACCATTATCAATGAAATTAAGAATCACAGCATTTTTTGTTTTTCTCAGCCTTATCTCAATTTCACATAAATTATCTTCTTTCTTTGCTTCATATGCATTGTTTATAAGATTTACAAAAACTTGTCTAATTTTTATTTCATCACAAGAAAAATTAATTTTTTTTGATCTAGATGATATCATTATTTTTAAATCTTCTTTTTGAAACAAATTCACTAGCTCATACAATAAATCAACCAAATTGATTTCTGATTTTGTTAATTCTGGCGATCTTGAATATTCAGTAAACTCATTTACCATTTTTTTGATAGCATCCACCTGATTAACGATGGTTTTCGTAATGTCACTCAGGATAGTTTGATCTTTTTTTTCTAATTGTTTTGAGAATTTATGATCAATTCTTTCCGCAGATAACTGAATCGGAGTTAATGGATTTTTTATTTCATGTGCGAGCCGTCTTGCTACTTCAGACCAGGCTTCATTTCTTTGTGCAGCTGTAATTTCAGAGATATCATCAATTAATATAATTTTATTTTTATTTTTTCCAGTTCCCTGTTCTGTTAACTGAATCGATAAAATTCGTCTTTTAAATTTCAACGTAAGTACTTTTTCTTTATAGCTATCTTTGCTTTTATTTATCAATGTTACTATTTCTTCAAATTGAACCCCATGTTCTAAAATTTGGTTAAACCTTTGACCGATTAGTAACTCTAGATTAAATCCCAGAAGTCTTGAAGCTAGTTTATTTGCAAGCCTTATATTACTTTTTGGGTCTAAAACAATGATCCCCGATGACATATTGTTAATAATGCCTTCTAAGAAATTTCTTGATGACTCAATTCTTTGCCTATTAAGTTCAAGCGTCTTATTGGCACTTTCAAGCTTAGTTGTCATTGTATTAAATGACCTCACTAACATTCCCAGCTCATCTTTTCCCTGATCTGGTATTTTTTTCTTGAAATTACCTTTTGCAATACTTTGTGTTGCTTCAGATAAGATTGATAAAGGCATTGTAAATCTTCTACTGAAATAAAGAGCTAATGATATTGAAAGAAGGATTGCCAAGAAAAGGATAATACTTAATGTTATTTGATAAATTACCTTTAATGAGTTCCTACTAAAAGTTAATGCTTGATAATCCTCAAAGACAGACTCAACAGATAACGCAGCCTGTGAAAGACTTTCAGGAATTTTTTGTGTAATGATTAAATAAAATTTCTTCTGTATTTTGTCATCAATTGAAATATAAGGCTGGAATGTTTTTAAAAAAATAATATTTTCTTGAGTGATATCTATCTTTCCGTGAAAGCCAGTATTTGCAAGAATCAAATCTTGTTCATCAGGCAACACTGAATCAATGTCGATATTATCTTTTGATGAAATAGCCATAATTCGACTTTCTTCATCGATTATCATGGCATCATAAATATCAAATTTTTCAGTAAGATCGGAAAGTACTGGGTTAAATTCTTTAATTTCAGAATTTGATAATGAATAACTGATACTTCTTGACTTCAGCTCAACATCTTTTCTTAAGATGTCTAGTGTCTTTTGACCAATATTTAATCCACTTTCTAACGCAGACTCAACTCGAACATTAAACCAAGACTCTATTGATTTAGTTAAAAAATTCACTGATACAAAATACAGAACCATCAATGGAACTATAATCATAATGCTATAGGAAATGACCAACCTTAATGTCAGTCTACTGCCAGTGACTTCTTTTTTAACCTCCTTAAATAATCGATAAACTTGTAATGCAATAAATATAAATAACAGAACCACAAATGCTAAATTTATTTTTAAAAGTAATTGAAAAGTTTCGCTAGAAATAAAGTCAGAATTTGATAGCGATCTTATTAAAATAACTAATAGCGATAAACTTATTACTAATGCTGAAGTAAGAAGGTATCTCATAAATTATGCCTTAAACTTTTTATCATCATCCAATTCGGTTTTTTTAAACTTAATTGTAAACTTTTTGGAAGATTTTTTTGATCAATCTCCCAGGTTATTGTAAGCACTTTATTTTTAGAATCCTGGGGATTTTCTATTGTTAAGTACCTCGGCTTATTGATAAAAATTACTAGTTCATTAAGTTCTGCAAATGAAAATTTTTCATTCTCTTCAAAAAAGTAGAATTTTTTAATTAAAGGATGATATTCAATTTTTATATTTTTAGTTTTTTTGAACACAACATTATCAAAGAAATATTTATTTTTTCTTTTTACAATGATTGTTTCTAAAATCTGAATGGTTATACCTTTATCTATAATTTTTTTTAAATCATTATCTAATTCGTAATCTAAAAAATATTTAATTTTGATCGAATCTAAATTTTTTTCATCAACAATAATGTCTGCATAAGATATATTTGAAAAAACTATCCAAGCAAAACTAATTTTTACTAAAGACTTTAAAATATAAACCATCATGAAATTGATTGGGAATGAGTTGTGTATTTTTGTATTTAAAACCATTTGGAATTTCGATATCTTGACTTGAAGCATTCTTATTTTTTGATAGGAATCTCATTACAATATTTTCATTCTCATATTTGAAAATAGAACAAGTTACATAAAGTAATTTTCCACCACTTTTTAAAATTTTCCACCCCTCTTCAAGCAACTTAAGTTGTTGATTACCAAATTTTTCAATATCTTTTTGTTTACGCATTAATTTTATATCAATATTTCTTCTGACTACTCCGGATCCTGAACATGGGGCATCTATCAATATTCGATCATATCGTTTTTTATTTTCTATTTTGTCGATAATATTAGCTTTTAATTGCAATCTTTTCATATTACTTTTTATAAGTTTAATCCTCTCTTTTGAAATATCATGGCAGTCTAGGTCAACATCGAATCTCTCTAGAATATGGGTGGCTTTTCCTCCAGGTGCGGAGCATAAATCAAGAACATTCATACCGTTTTCTAAATCAAGAAAATTACACGCTAATTGTGCAGCTGGATCTTGAACATAAAAATTACCTCTCTCATAACCGGGCAGCATAGTTATATCTTTTATATTATTTATTTGAATGTATTGGTCGTCCAGAGTTAATTCATAATCTATATTTGCTTGTTCTAAAAGATCTATGTAGTCATTGAAAGAGATTTGTCTTTGATTAATTCTAATAACAGTTGTTGCTCGAGTATTTCCAATTGCTAAAATAGCTTCGAAATCATTCGGGTACTCTTTCACAAGATCGTTAACCCACCATTGTGGATATGAATATCTTATATCCATTTCATCTGGCGCAATAAATTTATCTTTTTCTCTTAAAAAATTTCTCAGGACAGCATTTACCAAATTATAAAAATTATTATTTATTTTTTTTGCAGCTTTAACAGATTCATTAACAACTGTAAACTCAGTTTTTGACTGATGGTTTATTTGATATATTGTATTCATCAGCAGACATCTAATTAAATGATCTTTGATATCTTTTTTCACATATTTTTTTAAAATATAATCGTTAAGATAGAAATCCCTAACACTGCCGTAAACAATATCTTTAATAAAATTTTTGTTATTTTCTTCTTTTAAAAACCGATCAAATAAACTGTCAATTTTCCTACCACTGCATAGATCAGATAATATTTTTGCTGCTTGGACTAAATCCTTATACATTAGAAAATTTTTCAGCTGTTTTTAATTGATAATTTGTAATAAACTTTTTTCCCGTTAATATTTGCCCGCCGCTGATCTGAATAGAGTTTATTTTTATGTAAAAATCACTTGTGGCAACTAATAAATCTTCTGATAAATTAATACTGCCTGGCTGATCTTCAATTGATGAAATATTGGTTAACTCAGCATGAAAAATTTTTACCTCTTTCTGCCTGAAAGAAATTCTTGATATTGGAAATGGATTTAGTGCCATAACTCTATTCACAATACTTTCTGCCTTATTTTCTAAATTCAAATAAGCCTCACTTTTGATTATTTTTTTTGCATAAGTCACTTCTTCTTCATCTTGAACTATTGATTCTGTAGGCAAGCCTAATTGAATATTGTTAAGATGCTGCATCATTAAATCAGCTCCATCATTTGCGAGAATTTCAAAATAATCTCCTGATGTTTTATTGGGATCTCTATCAAAACTATTTTTTAAAAAAATTTTACCTGCATCTAACTTTTCAACAACCTCCATAATGGTTACACCAATCTGATCGTCTCCATGCATTATTGCCCTTTGAATTGGTGCCGCTCCCCTCCATTTTGGGAGAATAGATGCATGAATGTTAAAGGCTTTCTTTGGAAATATATCAATAAAGTGCTTTGGCAGGATAATTCCATAAGCTGCAACAATCAAAACATCCGGCCTTAACTCTTTAATAGACTTTGTAAACTCCTCTTCAATTTTTTCTGGTTGAAAATATAATAATTGCTTATCTTTTGCATATTTTTTGATGGGGCTCTCTTTTATTTTCATCCCCCTCCCTGCTGGCCGATCAGGTTGAGTCAATACAGCAATGATTTCCATATCCGATTCATTTATTTTTTTTAGACATGGAAATGCAAATTCTGGAGTACCTGCATATACTATTTTCAACATTAACCAGCTCTACTTAATTTACTTATTTTTTTCTTTATTCTTTGTTGCTTTAATTGGGATAAATATTCAACAAAGACTTTACCAACAAGATGGTCCATCTCGTGTTGAATACATACCGACAATAAGCCATCAGCTTCCAATGTATTTGAATTCCCACTCAGGTCTTGATAACTAATTGTAATATTTTCATACCGTTTAACCGTCTCAAAAAAACCTGGAACTGATAAGCAACCTTCATCGTATTCTTGGTGCCCATCAAATCTTATTACCTTGGGATTAATTAATATCAATAGATCTTTTTTATCATCACTTATATCAAGCACAATAATTCTTTGATGAACATCAACCTGGGTCGCTGCTAAGCCAATTCCTTTTAATTCATACATAGTTTCAGCCATATCTTTGACTAGCTTTTCTATTGATTCGTCAAAAACTTCTACAATCTCAGCAATTTTATGAAGCCTTGGATCAGGGTATTTTAAGATTTTTAATAAAGCCATATTTTTACTTGCATTTTATTCTTAATACTGTAAATTAAAAGATAGTGAATAGTTTTATATCTTATAAGTTTTATTATCAATATTATACTCTCTTAGAGACCCACTTTTTTTCACTCTTTAATTCAAATAAATTTTATTTAGGAGAAAGATATGTTTGATTTATTAGTCTACGTATTTGAAAATTACCTTTCATCCCAACATAATGTTTCTGACTTATCAAAGATGACCACTGAATTAGAAGAGGCTGGATTTGAGTATAAAGAGATAGAATTTGCTATAGATTGGTTTGCCACATTAAAAGTTTTATCAGAAAAAATTAATGATAAGAAGATTAATGAATCAGGTCTTAAATCAAGAATTTACTCCAAGAGAGAGTATGAAAAAATTAATAATGAAGGCATTGGTTTCCTGATCTTCCTTGAAAAGGCAACCATCTTATCACCTGCAGAAAGAGAGATCATTATTGATCGAGCAATGGCTGTTGATCAAACTGACGTTAACCTAGATGAATTAAAATGGATCGTCATGATGACTTTATGGCATTTTGGTCGGGAAAACGAATACTTGTTTGTTGAAGACGCACTTTTCAATCCGAAAAATGGTGCAGTACACTAGTTAATCAGAAATATTTTTTAATACTTTCGAAACAATCCCGCACTCATTGAGTGTATAGAAGTGAAATGACTCTACGCCAAACTGTTGAAGGGTCTCACATAATTCAGAAATGAAATCGATACCAAATTCACGTAGCGACTCAATATCATCCCCATAGGATTCTAATTTATATTTAAGCCATCTGGGAATCTCAGCCCCACAAGTTTGAGCAAATCTTGACAGTTGCTTGATGTTATAAATAGGCATAATTCCAGGAACGATAGGAATACTGATATTTAACTGTTCACACTCTTCAATGAACTTAAAGTACGAGTCCACGTTAAAAAAGAATTGAGTAATAGCTGAATTAGCACCGGCATCAACCTTAGTCTTAAAATTTTTCAAGTCATCAATAGAACTTGCTGATTCTGGATGAAATTCAGGATAGGCTGCAACGTCCAGATGAAAATAGTCGCCAGTATTAGTTCTAATAAATTCAACTAAATCACTAGCGTGATGGAAATCCCCATACCCAGCAATACCCGATGGGTTATCTCCTCTCAAGGCCACCAAACGATTGATACCTTTATTTTTATAACTTGTAATGAGGTCTAACACTTCATCTTTCGTTGAAGTGATGCATGAGATATGTGGAACCGCATTGTAACCATCATTTTTGATGGATTGAACAATACCAATTGTCTTATCTTTAGTCGAGCCACCAGCACCAAATGTAACGGAAAAAAACTCAGGATTAAATTCTGACAAGTCCTTTAATGTTCTCTTTAATTTTTCCTCCCCCTCTTGAGTTCGAGGAGGAAAAAATTCAAAACTAAATGAGCTTGCTTTCATTTAGTACCTGTAATGGTCTGGTTTGAAAGGCCCGTCTACATTAACCCCAATATATTTTGCCTGCTCCTCAGTTAACTTGCTCAGTTGAACATTTAGAGTTTTTAATTGCAGCACAGCAACTTTCTCATCTAAATGCTTAGGAAGCGTATACACATTAACTGGATAGTCTTGAGTATTTTTAAATAACTCAATTTGCGCAATAGTCTGATTGGCAAAAGAAGAACTCATTACATAACTAGGATGTCCGGTTGCACAACCCAAATTAACCAATCTTCCTTTAGCTAATAAAATTATTTTTTTACCGTTTGGGAAAATAACATGGTCCACTTGTGGCTTAATTTCTTCCCAAGTGTATTGTTCTATGCTAGCAACATCAATCTCATTATCAAAATGGCCAATATTGCAAACAATCGCCTCATCTTTCATACGTAACATATGATCATGATTGATCACATTATAATTTCCAGTCGCGGTCACAAAAATATCAGCGTGCTCAGCTGCATAGTCCATTGTAACGACTCGATAACCTTCCATAGCCGCCTGCAATGCACAAATCGGATCAACTTCAGTTACCCAAACCTGAGCCGATAACGCTCTTAATGCTTGTGCAGATCCTTTACCAACATCACCATAACCTGTAACAACTGCAACTTTACCAGCGATCATAACGTCGGTTGCCCTTTTTATAGCATCCACCAAAGACTCACGACAACCATATAAATTATCAAATTTAGATTTGGTCACAGCGTCATTGACATTGATTGCTGGAAAAGCAAGCTCGCCATCCTTATGCATTTGATAAAGTCTATGCACACCAGTAGTCGTTTCTTCAGTAACTCCCTTTATATGTTTAATTCTGTCACTGTACCAAGTTGGATGTTCAGCAAGTTTATTTTTGATCGCCTTAAATAGTGCCGTCTCTTCTTCACTATGAGGATTATCTAGAACAGATTGATCTTGTTGTGCCTTCACTCCTAAATGCAGTAATAAAGTAGCATCTCCACCATCATCCAGAATCATATTTGAATATTCACCATTTGGCCATTCAAAAATTCGATGTGTGAAGTCCCAATAGTCATCTAAACTTTCCCCTTTAAAAGCAAACACAGGAGTGCCATTTTTTGCAATGGCTGCTGCAGCATGGTCTTGAGTTGAAAAAATATTGCAGGAAGCCCATCGAACTCTAGCTCCTAGCGCCTCTAATGTTTCAATCAAAACTGCGGTTTGAATCGTCATGTGTAATGAGCCAGTGATTAAAGCACCCTTTAGAGGCTGGGATGATTTATATTCTTCACGGATGGCCATAAGTCCAGGCATTTCTTTTTCAGCAATTGATATTTCCTTGCGACCAAATTCAGCAAGATTGATATCTGCAACAACATGATCCAATTGAATGTTAGATTCTGTCACGTTATTCATAAATTTATCCTTTAAATTTAAAATTAATAAGTGACCAGCTGGCTTCTTCACCTGAAGCCTTGACTGGCAAGGTTAGGTGAACGCAGTTTAGATTGTCGAGCCTGGGAAAGAATCTCGCAACGTTCCTCGACATGTAAGATTATACTTGAAATTTTTTAAAAAGTTAAGTTGTTGTTTATGTTAATTTTTTATCCGTTTTTTCCCAAGAAAAAGAGTCTTCATCACGGCCAAAATGGCCATAAGCTGCAGTTTTTCTATAAATGGGCCTCAACAGGTCTAACATCTGAACAATACCTTTAGGCCTTAAATCAAAATTCTCTCTTATTATTTTAACCATCTCCTCATTAGAAACCTTTCCTGTTCCAAAGGTATCAACCATAATCGAAGTAGGCTGGGCAACCCCAATCGCATAGGATAACTGGACTAGACATCTGGATGCAAGACCATTAGCTACGATATTTTTTGCAACGTATCGTGCAGCATATGCAGCAGAGCGGTCAACTTTTGAAGGATCTTTACCTGAGAAGGCCCCACCACCATGTGGAGCTGCGCCTCCATAAGTATCCACAATAATCTTTCTACCTGTCAGACCGCAATCTCCTTGAGGTCCACCAATGACAAATTTTCCAGTTGGGTTGATTAAAAATTTAGTAGCAGTTGTATCAATATCACCAGGAAGTGTTGGCTTGATGATCTCTTCAGTAACAGCTTCATGAATATCTTTTTGAGAGACATCAGGATCGTGTTGCGTTGATAACACAATTGTATCTATCGCCACGGGGGTATTATTCTGATATTTTAAGGTCACCTGCGATTTTGCATCTGGTCTTAACCACGATAGCTTTCCAGACTTTCTCATCTCTGACTGCTTTTTGACTAGTTGATGTGATAACCAAATTGGCAGTGGCATCAAAGATGCCGTTTCATCACAAGCATAACCGAACATCAACCCCTGATCTCCAGCTCCTTGATCTAAGGGATCATCATTTGCTTGATCTACCCCTTGAGCAATATCCGGTGACTGTTCATCATAGGCAACCAGAACAGAGCAGCCGTTATAATCAATTCCTTTTTCAGGATGATCATATCCAATATCTTTAATGACTTCCCTAGCAACCTTTATATAATCAACGCGCGCCTTGGTAGTTATTTCACCAGCTAACAGCACTAGCCCAGTATTTGTCAAAGTCTCGGCAGCCACACGAGCCAGTGGATCTTGTTCTAAAATAGCATCTAAAATGGCATCTGAAATTTGATCAGCAACCTTATCAGGATGACCCTCTGAAACCGATTCAGAGGTAAAAAAATAATCATTCATACTTTGTAATCAATCTAAATATTTAAATATTCGCGCTAGAATAACAGATTTAAGGTTATTATTAAATACTGATGAACATTGTTTTAAAAGTCTTTTTTTTCCTTCCACTGATTGCCATTCATCTCCTCGGTTGCGTCCTAGGTCTCCTGATGTATTTATTAGATGCTAAATTTCGTGAACGAACGGAAAAGCACATCAACCAAAGCCATATCGTCTCCGGAAAAATTGCTACAAAAAATTTGATTATCTCAAATGCAATGCATATTGGTATGGCTCTAATGGAGTCATTTAGCATCTGGTTTGCATCCAACACACGAATCAAAAGATTGGTTGTAAGAACAAAAAATTGGGATCTCATTAAAAGATTAAAATCTAAAAATAAAGGTATTATTTTTTTAACGCCCCACATCGGCTCCTTTGAGATCACAGCTCAATATTATGGGCTTTTTTCACCTATTAAAGTGATGTATAAGCCAACCGGTAGAAAATGGATTGATCAGCTGATATACCAAGGCAGAAATAAAAATTTTGTTACTCCCGTGAATATTGAATTAGGAGGCATGAAACAGATACTTAAAGCACTTAAAAATGGTGAAGCAGTTGGCATACTTCCGGACCAAGTCCCTCCAGAGGGTCATGGCGAGTGGTCTAATTTTTTTAATCAAAAAGTTTACACCATGACATTGGTACAAAAATTACATACACTTACTAAAGCTCCAATAATTTTTGCAATCGGGAGACGGCTCAAAATGGGATCAGGTTTTGAAATTGAATTATTTGAATTTAAGGGTTCAGTCACGACAAAAAAAATTGATACGTATATTGAAACAATTGTAAAAACTTCTCCTGAACAATATTTATGGAATTACAGAAGATATAAGTTACCCAAGTCATGAAGATACCATTTACTAAAATGCAGGCGATTGGAAATGATTTCATCGTCATTAATCAAATCGACCAAGCGTACAATCTCAACCAAGCTCAAATTGCTAAGTTAGCAGATCGTCATTTTGGTATTGGTTTTGACCAACTATTAATAATTGAACAAAGTGATAACTCAGCAGTTGATTTTAGATACCGTATCTTTAATGCAGATGGATCCGAAGTGGAGCATTGTGGAAATGGAGCTCGTTGTTTTTATGAATACATCCAACATCATATGATATCCTCAAAAAATCCAATTACTGCGCTAACTATTAATGGCTCGATTTCCTTAACGAAAGATGATGAACTTATTTCAGTTGATATGGGAACATTTTCTATTGGTATGAAAAATAAACCATCATTATTTTTTAAGATATTTTCTGATAAAAACACTGAAGAAATCCAAGGGATATATATTGATATAGGGAACCCCCACATCGTATTTTTTGTTGATAGTCTCAAAGATGTTGATGCCGTAAGAACTGGAAAGAGTGTTCAAGGATCCTCTCTTTTTCCTAATAGTGTAAATGTGGGTTTCTGTGAAATTATCAACAGTAACGAAATAAAATTAGTTGTGTATGAACGTGGCTCAGGCCTAACCCTTGGATGCGGTTCCGGTGCTTGTGCTGCCTCCATTGCTGCAATAAATCTTAAAAAAGTTGAAAACTCTTTAGTCAAAGTTAACATGCCAGGTGGCTCAATATATACCCAAACTACTACTAATAACCATATTCTCTTAAAGGGAGATGCATCGATAGTCTTTGAGGGCATAATTGATCTATGAGCAATGAATTACTGAATCAGTTTTTAAACTATATAAAGTTTGAAAAAAGATTAAGTGAGCTCACGATAAAAAATTATCAGAATGATATCAATCGACTAATACTAATCAATGACAAAAAACTAACAGAATTTAATTCTGAAGATATTCGTTTATCACTTTCCAAACTCCATGCATCTGGATTAAGTGGGAAATCTTTATCTCGAATTTTATCTTCCTGGAGGAGTTGTTTTTTATTTTTAAATAAATCCCAACTAATGAAATATGATCCAACATCAGGAATCAAAGCTCCGAAATCACAGAAGAAACTGCCACAAACGCTTTCCATTGACCAAGTATTTAATCTGATAAATATTCCTCAAACTAATTTCATTGATACAAGGGATCGGGCGATTCTTGAATTTTTTTACTCCTCAGGTTTGAGATTGACTGAACTGGTTAATATACATCTTAGCGATATTGATACCAGTGAACAAACATTAAAGGTATTAGGTAAAGGAAACAAATTTAGAATTGTTCCCCTGGGCAGGAAAGCCGTTGAAGCATTGAACTTATGGACTCTGCAAAGGAATAAATTAAACAAGCTCGTGGATACTGAATTTTTGTTCCTTAATCAACAAGGAAAGAAATTAACTGCACGTGCAATTCAATACCGACTGAAGTTTTGGGCTCAAAAAAATAATATCCCAGAAAATATTCATCCCCACCTTTTACGTCATAGTTTTGCCAGCCATGTTTTACAATCGAGTCAAGACTTGAGGGCGGTTCAAGAGCTTTTAGGGCATTCAAATATTTCTACCACACAAATATACACCCATCTAGATTTTCAGCATCTATCTAAAATTTATGATCAAGCCCATCCTAGATCCAAAAAAAAGATAGATTGATCCAAGTCCAATAATCACTTATAGTAAAAAAATGAAACAAGACTTGGATATCATCGAACAGAAGCTCAAGACTATCGTAAATCTTTTAAATGATTTACAGGAAGAAAATAAGGTTCTGAAAGATAAAATTAATAACCAAGATGAAACCATCAAAAGTTTGAATTTAAAAATTCATGAGGCCTCTCAAAAATTAGAAAATCTACTTGGGCAAATACCTACTGAGGAGTTGTTGTGAGCAAAGTTGTTGAGATAAATATTTTAGGTCGTGACTTCCAGATTAACTGCCCCGATGGTGAGGAGGAAGCTCTTTTACAATCGGCGAATCATCTTAATCAAAAGGTTGATCAACTCAAAGAGTCGGGAGTAACAGGATTTGACAGACTTTTACTGATGGCGTCCCTTAATATCATTCACGAATCAACTAATAACAACCCAGAAAATCTAACGCAATTAAAATTAGTCCAAGAAAAATTGAACAATTTTGATAAAATTTTGGACCAAGCTTTAAGTAATCATCAATAAAGTTTGTCTTACTGTTGCTTAGGCTATATATTCTTTGAACTAGTCATTAGCATCGGTTGAAGTTCATCTGGTGTGGTGAGATTGTTACAATTGGGTAACCTCTTAAGGGCTCTTGTTAACAAACCTAAAGCATCATAGACTTTTACCACCTGAACCTTTGGTTCTAGATGCTAGTCTAGGCAACAGTAAAGTAAATTTATCTTAGGCTGTGGTACTCCAAATCAGCAATATCAATTATTTCAAGACATTTTTCATTTGTGGCTTCTAAAATAACTGGTGGAGCCATACCGGCTTCTGCAGCTTCAAGCCATCGGCTTGCGCATAAACACCAACGGTCCCCAGGCTTTAAACCTGCAAATTGAAATTCTGGTCTCGGAGTAGATAAGTCATTCCCTAAAGCTTTAGAGAAAATTAAAAATTCATCACTTACTTCTGCGCAGACTGTGTGATTTCCTTGATCAGAATCACACTGTTCACATAAACCATTTCTTAAAAAACCAGTTTTTGGATTTAGGCTACATACTTGCAGATTGGTCCCTTTTACATTCTTTTGCATCATCGTTAAAATTACTATTTATTTAATTAGGATTAGTATAAATGAAATATTGGCTCATGAAATCAGAACCTTCGGATTACTCAATTGACGATCTTGAACGGGACGGCAGTATAGATTGGTATGGCATAAGAAATTATCAAGCGCGAAACTTCATGCGAGACGATATGCAAATCGGGGACCTTGCCTTTTTTTACCACTCGAACTGCAAAGAACCGGGCATTGTTGGCATAATGAAGGTTTCCAAATTAGCCTATCCTGATAAATTGCAGTTTATTGAAGGCCACAAATACCATGACCCCAAATCAGACCCAAAAAATCCGAGGTGGGTCAATGTGGATGTTGCTTTTGTAAAAAAAATTCCACTGGTCAGCTTGAATGAATTGAGACAACATCAACAATTAGAAACATTGAGAATTCTGCAAAGGGGAAACCGTTTATCAATTACCCCTTTAACAGAGGATGAGTGGAACTATATCAATCAAATTAATATTATCTAACGTCGTCAAGACTTCCAATTGATTTTGGGTAAGTCACTACACCCCATGGGATCCCAGATACTGGAATTGAACCTGTGACCTCAAGACTCTTCATATCAACGACAATGAGCTCATCAGATCTGCCACATGCTAAAAGTAATTCATCATTATTTGGTGTAAACGTAAAGTGCCAGCATCTTTTACCCTCGAGCGGAATATCCTTAATTTTCGCAAATCCTTCAGTTTCAAACACTTCGAGAAGCTTAGATTTACTGGATGCCACAAATAATCGATCGCCGGTTGAATCAAACGCTACCCCGTAAGGGTTCTTGCCTGTATCAACGGTTTGTAAGTGATTGTATTCTTGGTCTAGAACAACAAAGTTATCGCTATGCTCTAAGGTTGATACAAAAATATTACCTTTCGGTGACATCTTGATCCCTCTCGGTCTGTCGCCATATGGTTTCACATCAAAAGTTTTCAATAACTCTCCTGACTGGAGGTCATGAATAGTCACCGTATTATCAGCCTCATTGGTGACGATGATCTGTGTGCCATCCTTATTGAATTCAATTCCCTCAGTCTCTGGCCCACCTTCAATCTCTCTCAGCTTTTTTCCACTCTTAATATCCACGACAGCAATTTGCGCTGGCGTCTTATCGTCATCATCATCGTCATCATCATCTTTCGCTGCATGATCATTTTGTGCTGGTGGTTTACCGGATGATGCTGGCTCGGTAGAAACAAATACTAAATCCCCAAACACTCGAATGAATTCAGGATTTTTACCAACCTCAACATGAGAAACAAGCTTGCCACTTTCTCGGTCGATGATACTTAAATTGGCATCGCCTTTATTCGCTGTAATCAGATACTTTCCATCTTGAGATATGCCTATGCCTCTTGGACCTGAAGATTGAATATCAATATCATTAATCACCTCTTTGGATTCAATATCAATAACGGATACGCCTCCTTTTTGAGAAGTGACATATGCCTTTGGAGTTTCAGGTGCACCACATGAAACTAAGACTACAAATAAAAAAGCTGCTAAATACTTCATTCAATCTCCTAACTTTATTTAAATCTAATTTTAAATTATTTTTAGTGAAATTATTAAAAATTTCAATAGGATATATTCCTGTATATCAATTGCCTAAGAAAAGGCTATATCCAGGGTTTTCTGATTCATCCCAATAAGGATAACCTAATTGACTTAAAAACTTTTTAAAAGTTTGTTTTTGTCTAGCAGGGACTTGGATACCCACCAGCACTCTAGCTGTATCCGCTCCGTGATTACGGTAATGAAATAAACTAATATTCCAGCCCTTATTCAGGTGACCTAAAAAATTCATCAAGGCACCAGGCTGTTCAGGAAACTCAAAACGATAAATTAATTCATTTTTTGCCTGCGGTGCACGCCCCCCCACCAGGTGTCTCAAATGTAATTTCGCCATTTCATTAGCAGTCAAGTCAATGGCTTCTAATCCAGCGGCACCCAAAGAATTAATGATTGATCTTACTTCAGAGGGGTCACTGATGCTGATACCAGTAAAAATTTGAGCATTTTTCTTATTTGAGTATCGATAATTAAACTCTGTAATATTTCTCTTGCCAATCTTTTCACAAAAACTTTTAAACGCACCTGGTTTTTCTGGGATTGTCACTGCAATGATCGCTTCCCTTTGCTCGCCAATCTCTGCTCGTTCAGAAACAAAACGAAGTCGATCAAAATTCATATTCGCCCCAGAAGCGATACCAATCATATTCTCCTTTGATAGTTTATTTTTTTCTATGTACTGTTTCATACCTGCTAAAGCTAGTGCGCCAGCTGGCTCAAGAACAGTACGAGTATCTTCAAACATATCTTTTATTGCCGCACAGATTGCATCGTTGTCTACAACAATCATTTCATCAACAAGCTGTTTACATAACTCAAAGTTATGTTCCCCCACTTGCTTGACAGCAGCGCCCTCTGCAAACAAGGCCACCTGTTTTAAGTTAACTCTTTTGTTCGCTTTTAATGATTTGGTCATTGCCTCAGCTCCCTTAGCTTCGACTCCAATAACCTTTATCTTTGGATTAACTGATTTGATATAAGCCGCTACACCAGATACTAGACCACCACCCCCAACACAACAAAAGATGGCATGGATAGGTTTATTAAATTGATCAAGGATTTCTTTACCAGTAGTGCCTTGTCCGGCAATGACATCTAGATCATCATAGGGATGTAGAAATGTTAATTTTTCTTCTTCAGCTAATTCAAAGGCATGTGCCATGGCAGCAGCAAAGTTATCGCCGTGTAACACTACTTCAGCCCCATGACTCTTAACAGCCTCCACCTTAATTAGGGGAGTAATTTCTGGCATGACAATAACGGCTCCACATTTAATTTTTTTTGCACTTAACGCCACACCTTGGGCATGATTTCCAGCAGAAGCAGCAATCACACCGTTATTGAGATTTTTTTTAGTTAACTTAGAAAATCTATTCATGGCGCCACGAATTTTAAACGAGTGGATTAACTGCAGATCTTCTCGTTTCACAAAAATATTATTATCAAATCGTTGTGAGAGTTGTTCTAACTTTTGAAGAGGTGTTTTTTTGACCACGTTGTAATTATTTACACGATCAATGGATTTTTTTAGCTGTTTTAAATCTATTTTCATACTACTGTCATATATCTTTAGTATTTTAATTTCATTCTACAGAGGTGTATCATTGTAATCAAAATTTTTAATATAATCTTTAAGATACATTGAAGGGAAGAGAATGGCATTCACGCAAGATGAATTAAAGCAACAAGTGGCAAAGGCAGCAGTAAAGTATGTTGAATCTGGAATTATTGGTGTAGGCACTGGATCTACAGCAAATTTCTTTATTGATGAATTAGCAAAGGTGAAACATAAGATTGATGGCGCAGTTGCCAGCAGTGAAGCTACAGCCAATAGATTAAAAGACCATGATATTCAAGTATTCGATTTAAATAGTGTGGATGGTATGGAAATTTATGTGGATGGTGCGGATGAAATTACCGAGCATATGCACATGTTAAAAGGTGGCGGAGGTGCATTAACAAGAGAAAAAATTGTTGCAGCAAATGCCAAAGACTTTATTTGCATCTGTGATGAATCAAAGTACGTCGATGTGCTCGGCAAGTTTCCTCTGCCAGTTGAAGTACTCCCTATGGCAAGAAGCTATGTTGCTAGAGAATTAACCAGGCTTGGGGGCAATCCTGTGCTCAGAGATTTTACAACCGACAATGGCAATGTCATTCTTGATGTGCATAATCTCGTGATCTCAGATCCGATTGCAATTGAAGCAAAAATTAATCAGATTGTGGGCGTGGTGACTAATGGATTATTTGCAGCTCGACCAGCAAACACCCTTTTGTTAGCGACCACAGAGGGTGTGAAAATAATAAAAAAATAGTATTATTTAATTTGAAAGATAATTTTTAAAGGAATACACATGGCAATTCATACATTTTCAAAATTCGACAAGGAGCTTGAAGGTCTGCGTGCTCAGGTCATGGAGATGGGTGGAATTGTTGAAGAACAAATTAAAGATGCCATCACATGTTTAAAAGATGCTGATTCAAAATTAATAGATAAAATTATTAATAGGGATGAAGACGTTAACGATCTTCAAACCAGCATTGATGAGAACTGTGAATTAGTTTTGGTGAAAAGAACGCCGGTGGCAGCAGATCTCAGGTTTGTTCTCACTGTACAAAAAATAACTACTGATCTAGAACGTATTGGTGATGAGGCAGCTAAAATTGCGAGGGCTGCAAAACGTATCTTTGAAAATGATCGTATGTCTAAACCGAGCTTAACTAATATTAAATCCATGCAGAAATTAGTATCCGAAATGCTGCACACTGCTCTAGATTCTTTTACAAGGATGGATCCGGATGCGATCTTATCGATCATCAAAGATGATCAATCCGTTGACGAAATTTACCAGTCCTGTATGCGTAGTCAACTTACCTTGATGATGGAAGATCCTAGAAATATTTCAACTGCACTTGAGATAGTTTACGTTGCAAAAGCAGTTGAAAGAATTGGGGACCATGCAGAAAATATTTCAGAACATATAGTTTACTGGGTCAAAGGTTCCGACGTGCGTCATCTTTCAACCAAAGAGATTAAAAAAGAACTAAAATCTTAAGCTAACTTGATTTATTCTTTTGGTGGGACGTAACCCTCAGCCTGGTCTGCGCCAGATCCAAAAAAATAATTTTCAGTTTGTTGGGTTAAATACTTTCTTGCCTCTGGATCAATTAAGCTTAAGCGATTTTCATTAACCAACATGGTTTGATGTTTTAACCATTCGGCCCATGCTTCTTTAGAGACATTTTCGAAAATCTTTTTTCCCAATTCACCAGGGTATGGAGGGAAATCTAACCCTTCTGCTTCTTTTCCTAACTTTACACAGTTTACAAGTCTTGCCATTTTTTTCTCACATTCATTTATAATGAGTGCAAATTCTATCAAGTGAGGAATAACATGGAAAGTCCTTTTAAAGGAAAGACAGGCATCAAAAGACTCATCAATGCCATTGGTTATTCTTTTGTTGGATTTAAAGTTGCTTTTAAGAAAGAGGATGCTTTCAGACAAGAGGTGTTTATGACTCTTATTCTGGTTCCTCTAGCTATTCATATATCAACCAACGGTATTGAGCTTGTGTTGCTTATTTTTTCTACCTTGCTTGTTCCTATTGTTGAACTATTAAACTCTGCAATCGAGGCGACCGTAGATCGTATTAGTTTAGAAAAACACAAACTCGCAAAGAGGGCTAAAGATATGGGCAGTGCTGCTGTTTTTCTTAGCCTAATCAATCTCTTTGCGGTTTGGCTCATCATTATTTTTTTCTAAAATTCTCCTCTCAATCCGAATAGAACTGACCGGCCTGGCCTTAAAAACTTATCCTTCATAAAAGAAGCATGATCACGTATTTCTTGATCAAGCAAATTATGGCCTTTCACAAAGAACTGCAGATTATATTCAATCGGAAACTGATATGCCGCATAAGCTGTCACATTAGTGTACCCATCAGTTTTTAATTCATGGGCAGCAATATTGTCTTGAGCAAATGCTCTTAAGATATCCAACCTTGCATACCATCGATTTTTTTCATAGGAAACACCCGCGCCCAATCGGAGTGGAGAAATCCTTGGTAAATCATCTCCGTTATCCTGTTCGGCGCGAACATAGTCACCCTTGTAAGAAAAATTAAACTGGTCATTAATTTGATAGTTTCCATCAAACTCTAACCCTTTAAATGTTGCTCCAACCGAACGATACTGAAATACACTCATTGCTTCAGCCTCTTCCTCTCCCTCATGAAGGTGATAGAGCTCGTTACCCGTGTTAAATAATCCTATGAAACGATTAAATTTCGTGTAGTAAGGACCAACATTGAAATAGTGTCCATTATTTTTCCAATTAACTTTAAAGTCTATCGAATTGGATAGCTCGGTGTTAAGATTTTCATTTCCTTTGTGGACTTGCTCAGTCGCATGGTGAGCACCATAAGGGAATAACTCGAAAAATGCTGGCGCTCTTTCAGAATGTGCCAAATTGGAATTTAAAGACCAATTTTGGTTAATCTTATAAACACCTCCGATAGCAGCATTGTTGGTCTGAAATGTTTTTTCTGTTTCACCGAAAGACTGATCATCCTCAGCACCACCGGAGGCATCACAATCATCAGAATCAGTATAAGAAATACTACAACCTCCATCACCTGTAAAAGCATTTCTTTTAACATCGTGATTTCCCCTTCTCAATCCCAATGTAAGTTTATGTTCATCGATTGGAAGCTCTTCATAAATATATACAGATTGTGAATCAGTATTAGCAGTTGGTAACAGAACTCCATTGGGTTGCTTGAAGGTTGAGTTATCAAAGTGAAATCCGACCACACCACTTATGCCAGCGATAGCATGATGACCTAATTCCAAAGTTCCATCCAGACCGCGATTTTCAAATGTTGCCTCAATTTCACCAGGCTCATGGTGTTCGTCATGCTTATAGTCGGTGTGGGCCATCTTAAACTTAAAATGGTTAAAAAAATCAAAAATATCAATATCATGAAACTCAGAATGCAGGTCCCAACGACTAGTTTCCTGATCAAAAAAACCTGTGGTTGTAAGTGGATTCCCAATTTCACTATCATGCTTCGCATACGACATACCGATATAACCCTTATCAAAGAAGTATGATGCACCTAGCGCACCGCCATCAGAATCGGAACCCGAATTTCTCAATTGGCCTTTTTTACCATATGAATTTCGACTAACCTCTGAATCAGAGCGAGCTAATCTGCTGGATACTGAATAGCCTGATATGTTGAGATTACCTGTTTTTCTGGTATAGGCGTCGAGGTGAATAACCAAATTTCCAATACCAATATCTCCAACTACCGCAGAGCTTCGTTCGCTGTTAGCTCCTCCAAATCGAGTTATTGCTCGACCGGTCGCACCAGAAATTTTTTGTCTTGGGATTCGATGGTCTATCGCGTTTATTACCCCACCGATGGTTCCCCCCCCATAAAGGACAGTTGCAGGACCTCGAATAACATCTATTTGTTCAATAACCATAGGGTCAATAGGGACTGCGTGATCTGTACTAAATGATGATACGTCAATAGAATTAATACCATTTCTCATGATACGGATTCGGTCACCGTCCATACCTCGGATGATTGGTCTTCCGACCATAGGTCCCCAGTTAGAAAAGGAAATTCCTGGGGTATCTTCTAGGGTATCAGCAAGGTTATTTCCCCTCCTGACGTCTAAACTCCGCCCATTTAAGACTGAGAAAGGGATGACGAATTCATCTGAGCTAACTCCCAAAGGATTAGCGGTTACTGGGGTAACTGGCAAATCTAATTGCTCATCCGCATAAGTTATGGCGTTTAGGGCTAAAAGCACGCCTAAGCTTAAAAGCTTGTATTTGTGTTGCATTTGTTTTCTCCAAAAAAATTAAAAATTATTTTTTAAGAGATTTGTGGTGGGCCCCTAACGGAATTGATGCTATAGAAATGCGTAAAAGCAAATATTCTGTAGCTATTATTTAAAGTTGAATTTAATTGTTTATTCAATAAAGTGTGATCATCATTTGAAATAGCGTGGGCAAGATGATTAAAAATACTACAATTTTCACAATGGTTAAGTTCCTTGCTGTCCTCTTTTTTTTCATCTTCACAATGAGCGACATAAAAGACCTCATGCATATGATCGACGTCATGTTGTAGAGTTGTCCATTGCATAAATACAATGGTAATTAATGCAAAAAATGCAATCTTTCTTAAAACCATTGTGTGATTATAGTTATTCATATGCTATAGTCAAGTTGTTGGTGGCCTAAATTTAGGCATAATCGGGAAATTGGTGAAAAACCAATACTGCCCCCGCAACGGTAATAGAGTGTGGATATAACAACATGTCACTGAGATTTTTCTTGGGAAGACGTTATATTTTGTCTCTTGAGTCCGGATACCGGCCAATCTTTATTTTTATACGGGTGAGTATTAAGCCTCCTATCGGTGCTTAATCTTCATGATTCAGTCTGGGAGGGCTTTATGCGTAACTTTAAGAATTTTTTAATTGCTATTTTCAGCTTTTATTCTTCATTAATTTATTCAGAGGAACTTAATACTGATGAAGTGATTGTTTATTCGAATAAATTCTATACCTCAGAAAGTAACTCCACTCATCATGTTGAGGTCTATGATCACGAAGAAATAATAAATTCTGGGACCAATAACCTCTTTGATTTTTTATCAAATAAATCCTCACTCAATGTTTCATCCTACTCTGGGAACAAAGCTGCGCCATCCATTGATATGAGAGGCTATGGACTAGAAAATGGATTTCAAAATATTGTTGTCAATGTGGATGGGTATCGGATCAATAATATTGATATGGCACCAGGTTTTTTAGGAACTATTAATACTAAAGATATCGATCGAATTGAAATTTTAAAAGGCAGCGGATCTGTTGTTCATGGAGACGGGTCCAACGCAGGGTCAATAAATATCTATACCAAAAATCATGACAAAACAAGGATCTCATCTGCATACGGTAATTTTGGTCAAAAGAATCACTCGTTTACCACAGGAAAGATAATTGACAATTTTTCTATTTCTTTTTCATCAAGTTACGAGAGTAATGACGGTTATAGTCAAAAAGATTCAAGAGGCAACAAAGATAAGAGTAAGTCGAGCAACCAAACTATTAAGTTAAGCTATGAACTGGATAATTATTCTCAGATTAATTTCAAATACTCCAATACGGAATCTAACTCTCTTTTTCCAGCAGCCCTGACCAGGCTTCAGTTTAATAAAGACCCGTCTCGTAGTGGAGGACAGTATAACGAGTTCGATTACAACGACGATATCTGGGGATTAGATTACATAACTCATTTTTCAGATAACTTTTCTGTTAAAGTCTATCACCAGGGGCAAAGAAAGAAATATGATGCCAGGGATTACGCGACTAACTTAAGAAAAACAAGCGCAATTGTTAATGGACTTGAGCTTGATTACTCTGGTAAAGGTTTTAATTTAACATCCGGAATGTCTATCAGCGAAAGAGAATTAAACGCATATCGCAACTCACAAACTCCAGTCAACCAGGCCAACAAACAAAATGAGGCAATCTACCTACAAGCAAAACATTCTCTTGATGATGATGATAAATTGTCCATTACTTATGGGGCAAGAACAGAAAGAGTAATCACCAAATTCAATAACACTAGTATTAACACTGATCAGTCTGACCGTCTATCCATGTTTGAAACTGGGTTAAATTATATTTTGAATAATCAAGTTAACTTATTTTCTAATTTTTCCAAAAGCATGCAATCACAAGATATTGACCGCATGCTTCCTTATAACTTTGGAACTGGGAACTACGATACCTTAAATCCAAATATTAAACCGATGCAAAGTAGGACAATTAATTTGGGCTTAAATTATATTGATCCGAAACAAAAATTAAAAATTAGTACATTTTATGCTGATCTTGATAATGAAATTGTTTTTAACCCAACGAGTTATCAGAATGAGAATATCGACCGCACTAATAAATATGGTTATGAAGTTTTTTTAATGCGCAAACTTAATGATAGATTTAATCTTAAATTTAACTACAGCTATACGATTGCTAAAATTTTAAATGATACAGACAGCACAACATTCCCAAGTGGAAAATCATTACCAGGTGTGCCAAAAAACTCAATTAATTTAGCAATCCACTATGATTATGATAATTGGAACGCTTCAGTTAATCATGTATGGCGAGATAGGAATTATATTTTTGATGATTTTAACAATAATGCCAATATGATGTCCCCATCTTATGAGTCAACCAATGCATTCGTTAAATATAGCTTGAAAAACATTTCTCAATTTTCGTCAATGAGTATTTTTGCTTCAATTAATAATATTTTTAATCAAAAAAATGGTATAAGAACATATACAGATGATACCTATGGTGCAATATACCCGTTTAATTTTAGAAGAACATGGTTTATCGGAATGGAAGTTGAAATATGATGCAAGTATTTAGTAAAAATAATCTACTTTTGGTGAGTTTCTTAATCTTTTTGATGTTTCTCACAAGAGGTAGTCATTTTTTAACTGAGTTTTCAATTCCTGATGCTAGTTTAATTATCTTTTTATATTTAGGTCTATTCATACCCTCTATCTTACTTTTTTGTGTATTTTTTATTCTCACCGCAGTTATTGATTTTGGTTCTGGTTTTTTTGATAACAGCTTGGCATTTTGTTTAACGGATGGTTATTGGGGGCTGATTCCAACATACCTTGTAATGTTTTTCGCTGGTAAGTTAATTAAAAATTACGATATTAAATTCAACACATTTTTTGTGATAGTTTTTGTCAGCACAACATTTGCTTTTATCATCTCAACAAATACTTACTACATGTTCTCCGATAGATTTGGAAATCCTTCATTCTTCACATCAATTCAGTATGGTTGGAATTATTTCCCTGCTTATTTGATACCTAACCTAGTATACGGATCCATTGTCTATTCTTTATATCAACTTGATCTCAGAAACTATTTCTTAAAATTCATACAAAGAAGTTAGCCTTTCATTATCATTATTTGATATAATTTCACGTTCAAAATTGGCCAGATAGCTCAGTTGGTAGAGCAGTGGACTGAAAATCCTCGTGTCGACAGTTCGATTCTGTCTCTGGCCACCACTCTTTTTTTAGTCTATTAATCTCTCTTGAATATAAAATAATTATCTAAATTATTGTTTTAAAAAAACCAAGTACAAATAAAGGGATTTGCAAACCAAAATTGACAAGAATTGCTTTATCTCTGAAAAGAAAACCCACTATCGTCCATCCAATTACTCCTAAACCATGAAAATAAATATTTAGAGGATAAATATTTAAATTGGTTAGAAGAATTCCTGTTAAAACAAGTGCCGTACTTATCCACTTAATCATCATATGATCCATTCAAGTTAAATTTTATAAAGAAAGAAATTGATTATCTATCACTAAAAAAGATATAGATAAAAATAATTGCGATAACTAAAAAGAGTAGCCACATTCTTTTAATTTCAGATTTTCTCTCATCATTGGCAACTTTATATTCTTTGTAGCCATCCCATGAATGTTTAAAAATAAAGAAAAAAAAGATTACAGCTATTAATTGATAAATATAATCCATAAAACAATACTAACAAAAACTTGACCAAACTTTAATTTAAAAATATATTTTTTCGATGGAAGAAAAATTTAATATCGGGATTGATCTTGGTGGTACAAAAATTGAAACGATTGTATTAGAGGATCAATTACCAATATTTAGAGATCGAATTCCAACTGAAGCCGAAAAGGGTCCTGATCATATCATTAGCCAAATATCAAAAATTTATAACCAAGCACTAAATGTGTTTGAATCAGATGACTTTTCAGTCGGAATTTGCACTCCCGGTTCCATTGCGCCTGACACAAATCTACTAAGGAATTCGAATACCACATGCCTAAATGGCACTGCCTTGCTTACAATGATTGAAGAAAAACTTAATCACAATGTCAATATCGAAAATGATGCAAATTGTTTCGCTCTAGCTGAAGCAACCCTGGGTGCTGGCAAAGATCATGAGCTGGTATTTGGAATTATTATGGGGACGGGTTGCGGAGGTGGTTTTGTGTTTAACAATCAATTACGCTTGGGTCCAAATTTAATTTCAGGTGAATGGGGCCACTCCGTTCTTTATCCTGATGGTAATGAATGCTATTGCGGCAAAAGAGGGTGTGTAGAAACCTACATATCAGGTGGCGGGATAGAAACACAGTTAAAAAATTATGGAATTAATTATTCTGCTAAAGAGTTTCTGAACAATAAAAATAAGAATGGGCTTGAAATGCAAATTTTTGATGGGTTTATGAATAATTTTGGAAGGGCTGTTGCCAATATCGTTAATAGCATTGACCCAGATATTATTGTCTTAGGCGGTGGGTTGTCTAATTTGGCAAATCTTTATAACGACGGTATTGAGGAAATTCAAAAGTATGTATTTTCTGAATCTTTCAAGACACCAATTGTCATGAATAAGCTTGGGGACTCTGCTGGAGTTTATGGAGCAGCTCTGTTGTAATAAAACTATATTTGAATATAATTTACTCATAATTTTTAAGAGACTTAACATGATTCCTGTAACTGCCTTATTTAGTTCGATACTCTTTTTTTTATTTTACTACTTAGCTAAAAATGTCATCCAAATAAGACGTAAAAATAAAATTGCGTTAGGGTTTGCAAAAAATAAAGAGCTTGAACAAGCCATTGCAGCCCACTCAAATTTCGGTCAGTATGTTCCTCTTGGATTAATCATGATGGCATGTATGGAATTAAATAAAATTCACTTCTCAATTATATTTATAGCTGGTATTAGTTTTACCTATGGCAGGATTATCCATGCAAAATCCTTTCTGAAAAAAACTATGGATCTAAAACAGCGGGTTCAAGGAATGAAGTTTACCTTTTGGACCATGATTGCAATGGCTGTTCTAAATATTGTTAGTTTTCTAATAAGAATCTAAATAACAATCATTCTTGTTTCTGCAACCTTTTTGATTTTATGTTTAAATCACCTTAAATTTAACATTAGGAATTTATCATGGATAACAAAAAAATTATTGATGCACTTAACAAAATACTAGAATTAGAACTGGCAGGTGTGGTTCGCTATACACATTACAGCCTAATGGTCTATGGATATAGTCGTATTCCAATCATTTCATGGCTAAGAGATCAAGCCACTGAATCTCTTGACCATGCAAATAAAGCTGGGGAGGTAATTACCAATCTTGGTGGACACCCATCTCTTGCAATTGGCCCTTTATTAGAAACTGAGAACCATGATATAGGTGATATCTTAAGAGAATCTTTAGACCATGAGATGTCAGCTTTGAACTCATATAAAGATTTATTGAAACTCGTTGAGGGCCATTCGGTGATGTTGGAGGAATATGCCAGAGAGATGATTTACAATGAGGAATTACATTTAGGTGAAGTTGACAAGATGTTAAGAAATCCTGGTGATATGGAACCATTCAATAAATGAGTGAAAATCGCAACGAAGTAAAGTTAGATGCCATTGGGCAGAAATGCCCAATGCCTCTCCTTTCCACAAAAAAAGCTTTAAGGAATATTGAAAAAGGTCAGATTTTAAAAATTATCGCTACAGATAAAAATGCGGTTAAAGATCTTAAAGCTTTTTGTGAATATACTGATCATGAGTTTATTGATGATCGAAGTGAAAATGAAACCTTCATCATTCGGATATTAAAGGGCTAGCTGTCTAATCTAGATAGTTGTTCTTTAAATTTTTGTAAGTCTTCCGAGAATTTTTTTTGTCTCTCTTTTTCTTGAATTATTACACTCTCCGGTGCCTTTTCTATAAACGATTGATTTGCTAATTTACCATCAGCTTTTTTCAACTCTATCGTTAACTTATCTATTTCTTTTTGCAATCTTTGCTTTTCCGCGGCAACATCAATTTCAACTTTAAGCATCAATTTATATTCACCGACGATTGAAACTGGGGCATCAATTTTTTCAAAACTATCAACGATGCTAACAGATTCGAGTTTAGCAAGCTGAACTAAATAATCTTGATACGACTGAATAGCTTCTGCATTGCCAATAATAAGAAGTGGTACTTTTTCTGCAGGAGAAATGTTCATCTCTCCTCTTAATTTTCTGCACTCTTCCACCATATTTTTTAGAGTTTGCATCCATGCTTCCGCATCCTTATCAATTTTTTTCTCTCTGGATAGAGGATAGCTTTGCAACATAATAGTTTCAGAATGCGTGCCCGTTTTCTGAGAAATAATCTGCCAAATTTCTTCTGATATAAATGGCATCATAGGATGGACCATTTTAAGAATATTTTCCAATAACCCTAGAAGCGTTCTTTTGGTCCCTCGAATGGTTGCTTCAGAATTAGAGTTATTTAATTGCACCTTCGCCACTTCAAGGTACCAATCACAATATTCATCCCAGATGAATTGGTACATTTCTTGAGCCGCTAAGTCAAAACGGTAATTCTCAAAATTAGACTCGATATTTTTTAATGTATTTTGAAAAATTGATGTAATCCATCGGTCAGCTTGAGAGAAATTCATGAAGCCATCTGTACATTGTTCAAAACCATTATCATCGTTTGGACAGTTCATTAAAACAAACCGAGACGCATTCCAAATCTTGTTACAAAAATTTCGATAACCCTCACACCGATTCAAATCAAATTTTATATCTCGGCCTGGTGAAGCTAAACTGGCAAAAGTGAATCGTAGCGCATCCGTTCCATAGGCTAAAATTCCATCAGGAAATTCTTTTTTAGTTCGTTTGGCGATTGATTCTTTTTGTTTTGGATTCATTAATCCATAGGTTCTTTTATCAATTAATTTTTCTAGATCAATTCCATCAATTAAATCGATAGGATCAAGGACATTACCTTTCGACTTACTCATCTTTTGACCTTCTGAATCTCGAATCAGCCCATGCACATATACATGTTTGAATGGAATTTTTCCAGTAACGTATTTCGTTAGCATAACCATTCGCGCTACCCAAAAGAAAATAATGTCAAAACCTGTTACCAAAACAGATGAGGGCAGGTATTTATCAATCACAGCATTAGATATGCTTGGATATTCAGGGGTCCAATCTAATGTCGAAAATGGCCACAAGGCAGATGAAAACCATGTATCAAGCACATCATTATCTTGCTGTAAATTTTTTGGATCAATACCTTTTTCAGTCGCAATTTTTTGCGCTTCTTCTTTATCGTGAGCAACAATGATCTCATCATTGGGTCCATACCATGCAGGGATTTGATGTCCCCACCAGAGCTGTCGAGAGATACACCAGTCTTGAATATTTTCTAACCACTGGTTGTAGGTATTCTTCCAATTATCAGGGTAAAACTTTACCTCACCAGTATTTACAACATTCAATGCCTCCTCTGCAATGCTTGGACTATCACTCACCTGCTTACTCATTGCCACAAACCATTGGTCCGTGAGAAGTGGTTCTATAACAACGTTAGTTCTATCACCTCGCGGAATTTTTAATCGATAATCTTCTACCTTATTTAGATTGCCTTGCTCTTTGAGACTCTCGACAATTTTTTTACGCGCTTCAAATCTTTCCAGCCCTTTAAACTCTCCGCCATTGTCATTAATGAAGCCATCAAGGCTCATTATATTAATCATGTCTAATGAATGTCTTTTGCCCACTTCGTAGTCATTGAAGTCATGTGCAGGGGTGACTTTTACAACTCCTGTTCCAAATTCCATATCAACATACTCATCAGCAATAATTGGGATCTCTCTGCCGATCAGAGGGAGGATTACATTTGAACCAATGAGGTTTTTATAGCGGTCGTCATCTGGGTGAACCATCACGGCTACATCACCGAGCATTGTCTCTGGCCTTGTTGTTGCAACGGTTAATTTTTCTTCTTGATTATTTGCAAGAGGATAATCGATATGCCATAAATGACCATTTTCTTCTTCTTGAATTACTTCTAGATCAGATACAGCGGTTTGTAACTTAACATCCCAATTAACTAAACGCTTCCCACGATAAATGAGTCCATCATTATATAATTTCACAAAGACCTGATTAACGCTTTTGGACAAACCTTCATCCATGGTAAATCTTTCACGACTCCAGTCAGGCGAGGTGCCAAGCCTCCTCATTTGTTCAGTTATTTTACCCCCGGACTCCTCTTTCCATTCCCAAACTTTCTCAATAAATTTTTCACGTCCTAAGTCATGTCGTGAAATATTTTGTTGATCCAATTGTCTTTCAACAACTATTTGAGTTGCAATGCCCGCATGATCTGTTCCTGGCTGCCACAAAGTATTAGATCCTCTCATGCGATGATACCTAGTCAAACTATCCATTAAAGTTTGATTAAAGCCATGCCCCATGTGAAGTGTTCCAGTGACATTCGGAGGTGGTAATAAAATTGAAAAATTATCTTTTTTTTCTTCATCTAGTCCACATTGATAATAACCTTTTTGCTCCCAGAAGGCATACCATTTGGACTCTATTGATGATGGATTAAAGGATTTTTCTAATTCTTGCATAAGGGAGCTATTTTATCATGATGCTTTTAAGAATGATCGGATGAAGATGAGCAGATTGCACATTCTTTATCTTTTTTAAATGAGATTGTTTTCCATTCATTACTTTTACCATCAAAGATCCTGAGCTTATTTTTAATAGGGTTCAGATTCAATAGTACTTTAATTGCTTCTAGAGATTGCATTACACCAATGATGCCAACCACTGGTGCAAGTATTCCATGATCAGCGCATCTCAATTCATTTTCTTCGCCATTGTCAGGAAACAAACATTCATAGCAAGCTGAACTGTTATCTCTAAAATCAAAAATGGCGAGCTGGCCTTCAAATCGAATAGCTGAACCAGAGATAAGAGGAATTTTATTTTTAAAGGCTACTTTATTTACACTATATCTGGTTTGAAAATTATCAGAACAATCTAAGATTGCATCAACTGAGTTTTTTTTTACATACAAATCAAATGCATTTTCACTCAATTTTTTATCCACAACATTAATATTAATATTTGAATTTATAGATGAAATAAAACTTTTAGCTGACTGAGCTTTATTGATTTGAAGCATATCCTCTGTATGAACTATTTGCCTTTGCAAATTTGATAATTCAACTTTATCAAAATCACATAAGGTTAATTCACCAATACCAGACGAAGCAAGATAAATAGATGCTGGTGATCCGAGACCGCCTAATCCAACTACCAAGACATGGCTGTCTAAAAGCTTTTGTTGGCCATCATAGTCGACTTCAGGTAGTAAAATATGTCTACCATATCTTTCTAAATCTTGATCATTCATTATTATTTTGATTATAAACTAGAATTTGGGGTGGCTGATGGGGTTCGAACCCACGACAACAGGAATCACAATCCTGGACTCTACCAACTGAGCTACAGCCACCAATGAAATTGGCCTGCCCGACAGGAATCGAACCTGTAACCTACGGCTTAGAAGGCCGTTGCTCTATCCAGTTGAGCTACGGGCAGCTTAACGTAATAATAAAGCTTGCTACAAGTATACTCTAAAAGTATGTGTAAAAATGGTCGGGGTGGAGAGATTCGAACTCCCGACATCCTGCTCCCAAAGCAGGCGCGCTACCAGGCTACGCTACACCCCGAACGCGCAAATATAGCGCAATTTGGTTATTTGGTCAAATGGTAAATCCCAAAATGGAAAAATTAAAGGTATTTATATATAATCAATCAATTTGGTGGTGAATTTATGACAGCTAAACTAATCGATGGGAAACTTATTGCCAATAATCTTCTTGAAGAATTGAAGGAAGAAATTGCTAAAAGACAACAAGACGGCATTAGAAATCCAGCCCTTGCCGTTGTTCTCGTAGGAGATGATCCTGCGTCAACTGTATACGTAAATAATAAAAGAAGAGCGTGTGAAAAGGTTGGCATTAAATCTTTATTTTATGACCTACCGGCCACAACATCACAAAGTGAATTAGAAAAATTAATTGATGATTTAAATAATGATTCAGCTGTGGATGGTATTCTCGTTCAATCACCATTACCTGATCCATTAGATGAGGATCGAATTCTTGATCTTATTTCTCCTAATAAGGATGTCGATGGATTCCATCCGATCAACTTAGGATTACTAGCCATGCGTCAACCAAAGTTTCGTTCATGCACGCCTTATGGTGTTATTAAAATGCTACAAGCTATGCAGATAGAAGCATCAGGTAAAGATGCTGTAGTGGTTGGAGCATCGAATCATGTTGGGCGACCAATGGCTTTTGAACTTCTGCTAGCTGGCGCAACGGTGACCCAGTGTCATAGCAAAACACAAAATATTCAGGACAAAGTTTACAATGCGGATATCGTTGTTGCAGCGGTTGGGAGGCCAGAAATGGTTAAGGGCTCTTGGATTAAAAAGGGTGCGGTTGTCATTGATATTGGCATAAATCGAGTGGGTGACAAACTTATTGGTGATGTTGAATTTGAGGTAGCTAAAAATAATGCCTCATTCATAACGCCAGTCCCAGGTGGAGTCGGCCCAATGACGGTAGCTACACTGATGAGCAATACTCTGGATGCTCAAAAAAATAGTTTATAGCTATTTTTTTTAGCGAAAATAGAGTAAACTTTCGCGGTTCATTTGAAAAGGAAAATACATGGCAGAGAAAAAGTCAATTTTTGCAAAAGCTGTTGAGGTTGCTAAGAAAGCAGTGGCTAAACCTGCAGCTAAGAAAGCAGTGGCTAAACCTGCAGCTAAGAAAGCAGTGGCTAAACCTGCAGCTAAGAAAGCAGTGGCT